>Ga0193738_1000015_pt1 | contig 132683 bp, 203 predicted proteins | sample L2a1metaG_FD_144927 | JGI IMG/M metagenome (GOLD analysis project Ga0193738, IMG submission 144927) | Soil microbial communities from a riparian zone of the East river system, Colorado, United States - L2a1 | ecosystem: Environmental > Terrestrial > Soil > Riparian zone | place: USA: East... | reverse complement strand
TATTAAATCCATCAATAAAGAACTTAGACAAACGAGGCAACCCATCTATAAGCTGAATAGAAAAATAAAATCTGCTCCAAGCAAATACTACAAAGCCAAGTATAGAAAAGAGTTGAAGGCTTACAAGGCATCTGCTGAAACAAAAATCAATGATCTTGTTTCCAGGAGATCAGAGTATAGGTCTCTGGATCGAGAGTTACCGATCCTGAAAGCAGAAAAACGAAAATTAGAAAGAGAGCTTTCGTCTATAAAAAAGAAGTTGAAATCTGCTAAGAGGAAAAAGGACAGTAAGGCTATTGGTGATCTGAGTTTAGCTGAGGCTAATAGAAGGATGAAAATAAAAGAAATTGAAGAAGCATCCGGCCAGCGAAAAATGATCAAGGAGAAACCGGAGAAAACTCCTGAGCAAATTATTGATCCAGGCTATGAGTTGTTTGAAACATATACATTCTGGCAAGGTGTAAGAGCGTTTGATGATGATGTAAAAGTAGGATCATGGGATTATGTAGTAGTTGGTGGCCACCGTTATGCTCTTGAAGGAAGGCGTATAGAAGTTTCAGCAGCTGGTAAAGAATACTTCAATCAATTCAATGCGGACTCTGATACAAGAATACATAAACTTGTAAATTATAAAACAAATACTGTAAAATACAAAGTTGAATTTTATGATACTGATACCGATTAACAAAGTAAGAAATGCTGTAAGGCAATATTTAAAGCATAAGATACCATTTACCTATTCTGTTTCATTGCATAGAATAACAGTAAGGTGCGACAAAGGTAGTTGCGGTAGTAACAACAATAGGTTTCCACCCGGAGAACTACATTTTATTAAGCAGGTCAAGAATCATGTTTTAAATAATGGATTACACTATGCTGTTCAACAAAACTGCACACGACAGGAATTGAATGCTACCCCGGTTTATTTTGCATATAATAAACAAATAAAAATAGGAGAGCATTTCCGTACTGTTTACAATGTTGATATGAAGTCAGCATATTGGGAAACTGCCTACCGGTTGGGATTACTGTCTGATCAGATCTATTACAAAGGAAAAGATGAAAAACAGATTAGTAAGAAAACAAGGCTTGCCGCTATCGGATCATTAGCAAGAAAGGTTACAGTTTATCAATTTGATGGCAAAGAGCAGAAGCTACTTAGCGATGAACAAGAAGAAACTAATTTCCTGTGGAATTTGATTTGTAGTAAGGTTGGAAATATTCTTACTTCGGTTGCGAAGGATATTGGAAAAGACTTTATTTTCTTTTGGGTAGATGGAATATATGTATCCAGTAAACACGCTGCCGAAAAGGTAGAGAGGCTATTTAAAGAACATGGTTATGATTCAAGTGTTACAAAACTTGTGTGTGCCGATGTAACAAAGACTCACATCAATGTAAAGACCGGCGTTGTAAAGAAGAAATATATTGATGGTCAAAAGATAGAAACCGACATTAAGCCATTCTATTATAGCGGGAGGAAAAAACATTATATTTGAAACTCATAAAATAACTGCGTAATGAAAAATAGAACTACATCTGTATTTGTCAATCATCTTAAACTTAATGAAATATTTGTATTCGGCTCAAACCTGGCCGGACGTCATGGCCTGGGAGCAGCATTAACTGCTAAACAAAAGTTTGGTGCGATCAATGGACAACCTGCCGGACTGATGGGGAGAAGTTATGGCATTCCTTTTAAAGACGGTCGCCATGGCCATGACCCCGCAGTAAGAAAGATTCTTCCACTAAAAGAAATAGAGCCGTATATAAAAGACCTTATACAGTTTGCAAAAGCAAATCCGCATAACACATTTCTTGTACCGGAAATAGGATGCGGTCTTGCTCGATATACACCTGAACAGGTGGCCCCATTGTTTACCGATGCGATTGATGTAAGCAACATTCATCTTCCTGCTTCATTCTGGAAAGTATTAAATGTAATAGCAAATGGTGATTTCTGAAATAACTCCTGAGTATCCAGTTATAGGTTGGTGGAGTGGTGGTGGTGATTCAGCCATCGCTTGTAAGAAGTGCCTGGAATGGTTCGGCCCGGATTCAGTAAGGATCGTATTCATTGATACAAGAAATGAAGATGATGATACTTATAGGTTCAAAAAGGATTGTGAGAACTGGTATGGAAAAGAAATCGAAACTATTTGTACCGACAAATGGGATAATATAGAAGATGTGTGGGATCATTATTTATCACTTACTGTTGCCGGCGGTGCGATCTGTTCTACTGAATTAAAAAGAGAAGTAAGGAAAGTATTTCAGAATAAGAATAAATATTCCTACCAGGCTTTCGGTTATGACATCAACGAAATTGATCGAGCAAAAGCATTGAGAATAAATTATCCTGACTCAAAGCCGATATTTCCGATCATCTATGAACTAATGAGTAAAACCGAATCCTTAAAACTCTTACAAAAAAACAATATAATTCCTCCCCTATCTTATCAGATGGGCTATTCAAATAATAACTGTTTAAAAACAGGATGTGTTCAAGGTGGTATTGGTTACTGGCAAAAGTATAAAGTTGATTTCCCTGACCGCTTTGAAAGCATGGGAATAAGAGAACATCGATATACAAATGAAAAGGGAGTTCCTGTGACGATACTAAAAGATCAGTCCAAAGAAGCACGATTAAAAAACGGTGGGAAACCACTACCTGTATTTCTTATACCGCATCCTGAGTATCCTTTCGTAAAAGACATTACAATGATAGAGGGAAGGATGTCTGAGCCGTTAATGGAATGTAATGGATTCTGTGGGCCATCTCAGGATATTTTAAGTCATATTCAAAATAGTATAGGTAAATAGTCACAATACATATTTAGTGAAAAAGAAAAAACTTCTAATATCTTTCTCTGGCGGCAGAACCTCTGCATACATGACTTGGTGGTTATTAAATGAGTGGCCCGATCGCCATAACTATGAAATAATAATTGTCTTTTCTAATACCGGAAAAGAGAAAGAACCAACCTTAGAATTCGTCAGAAACTGTGATTTGAATTTTGGTTTTAATACTGTTTGGATTGAAGCTGTTACAAATCAAAAATTCGGAGAAGGTGTTACCGCAAATGTAGTTTCATTTGAGACAGCAAACAGAGATGGACAGGTGTTTGAAGATATGATTAGTAAGTATGGGATACCGAACAAACCTAATCCACATTGCTCACGTCAATTAAAAAAGGAAGCAATCAGGGCTTACGCTAGATCCATTGCATGGGTAGGCCAGGATTACATTACTGCGGTTGGATATAGAATTGATGAACCGGCCCGGATTAATTGGGAGACTCTAAAAAAAGAAAATCTTTTTTATCCATTTGTTACATTGAAAAAGGTTAGCCGTAATGATGTGAATATATTTTGGAGTAAACAATCTTTTGATCTTGAATTGAAATCTTATGAAGGTAACTGCGACCTGTGTTGGAAAAAATCAATAAGGAAATTAATGACACTTAGCAAGAATGAACCAAAATTGACTAACTGGTGGAGAGAAATGGAAATCAAATACGGCAACTACATCCCCGAATCCAGGCAACACAGGAAAGATGAAACAAAACTGCCGATCCGATTTTACAGGGATCAGAGATCAGTTGATGATATAATCGAAGAATCAAAGTTCCCGTTTGTAGAGGCTCAGGATGAAAGTAAAATAATTTATCCTGTAAATATTGCCGGTGGTATGTGGGATGAATATTTAGATACTAATGACGGATGTGTCGAAACTTGTGAAGCATTTAGCTAATTTTATTTTTATGATAAAAATCGTGCATTGTAAAAAGAGCGTTTATGATGTTTATATCGGCAGACCAAGTGATCCGAAAATAACAATCGAACATTTCGGGAATCCATTCACTCACAAATCAGGTACTAAGGCGCTGATTGTATTACCTACAAGAGAAGATGCAATCCAAGCTCATTTAGATTGGATTAGTGGCATTAAATGGCTCGATATTGAACCAGATAGAAGAAAATGGATTTTAGATAATCTACATCTTCTTAAAGATAAAGTGATAGCTTGTTGGTGTGCGCCGCTTAGCTGCCATGGGGATAATTATAAAAGGCTTATTGAAATGTAAAATAACACCATTGATCGAATTTGATCCAATATCAGAAGAAAGACAAAAATTAAAAGAGCAGTTTATCTGTACTATTGGGATGATTTGCTCTGGCGATCCAGGAACTTGTGAATATGGGTTCTGCAAAAAACAAGGTAAGTGTGCCGACAAACATCGATATATTATAATATATCCTCTTAAAAAGATAAAGCATCTACAATGTGTTGTTGATAAGGCTGAGAGAAAATTAAAACATATATTAACTCATAACAAAAAACATCCGATCAATCAAAAACAGTTATTTGAGCAAGCAAGATTTGTTTTAGGCCAGGATATCTTTGAGCATGAATTAGTGACAGGAGATTTATTTGTAATTGCAAGAATTAAATGTTGTGAGAGTATGAGAGCTATTGGTAATGTTCTGGAAGAAAAGTATAATGCAATTAATGAGAAACGCATTCTACTTCCTGGTGGCGGTAGATATAGATACTGGAAATATTTAAACGAAAATAACCCGAAACTAAATAAACCTTAAATCATGGAAGCAAAAATATATGCTGAGTTATTGAAGGATGCTGTTAAAAAAAGAGGAAATGAACCTCAAACTTGGTGGATCAGTCACGATCACGAATCTAATATTTTGAAACCTTTTATAAGAGATACTGTTCTTATTAAAGAAAGGGATCACTATGACAGAGAATTATCTTATCAAAAAGAACTTTATAGAATAAATGAACTCAGACTTGCTGGCATAGAAAATCCGATCAAGGGGAGACAAATAAGAATATCAAATTCTTATTTATCTGATAACGAAAAAAGAAAACATATAAGAAGCCTACCGATAAAAGAAGTTATTCTTGTTACTGTCTGTAACGATAAATATCAAATCGATAAAGACGGAGGGATATACTTATTTGTACAATATTCTAATCACTATTTTAGTATAATGATTGACGATATAATAAAAGATAATTAATATGGAAAGTTTAACACTTGAACAAACATTAGAGCAGAATCAAAAAATGATACAAGAGTGGAAAGATGAATGTAAGAAAGACAATCTTTCGGCTTTTTACATGGCAGTAATTGACGTCAATGCAAGTGTAAGGATATTTCGGTCAGAAGGAATAAATTGTCAGCAATTAATAAAACAATTGCGATATGTTGCGGATAGCCTGGAAAAAAATCCTTTTTAAGTTTTATGCAAAAACCACAATGCTGCAATGATCATTGCTACTACTGCGAAAGAAAATATGGAACACCATATAAGGAATTAATTAAGCCTCTTATACGAACAAAAGATCATATGCATCCAAAATCAAAAGACGGCTTGCGATCAACTCAAAATATTTTAGGCAGCTGCTGTGATATATGTAATAGGACAAAGGATGATAGAACGCCTGTTCAATTTCTTGTATGGTTGCAAACACAACTCAGAAGAAAGAATGGAATAAAAAACTATCCCGCATCAATACTTCAAGTAATGATTGAGAATGTAAAAAAGGTAATTCAATATTCAATAAAAGTTCCGTTAACTAATAAGGAGTTTGAGAAGCAGCATTACATAACTGGTTATAAAAAAATAAAAATCGCTTCACAGCGATAAAAAAAAGAAGGGTGCCGAACCAGCACCCTTTTACAAGCCACCATCCTCTTCCACCAAAGAGGACTGCTAAAGTAGGATAAAAAGTCATATCTCCAAATAGAAATTATACTAGTTTGAAAAATAAAGCCTCTGGGTGCTGATCCAGAGGCTTATAAATGACAACCTATTCTTTGATAACAAAGTAGTTGACCATTTAATGGAGCAAGCTACAAGTTGCTGTAATGAGCCTATATGGGTATGATCCTGTTAACGAACATTACACTTGGCTTGTAGCTTAGTGGAGATGACGAGTATCGCTCCCGTGTCTTACTACATTCCCCTTCAATCTTTATACAGGCTTTTACTTCTGGACAGTCGAAAATTAACCTTAAAACAATTCCGAAATTTTGAAAGCCTTCGTTTGCCAGGGCCGCTAATTAAGCGGCTGCTTTCATTTCCCCGGTTCTTGCAGAATCACCGATCCCGTTAGAACCAAACAACGAATACACTGTGTTATTGTCGTTTTGTTTTTTTGCATATTTATTAGTCGGTTGCCACCTACGCCTGAGATCAAAGAACTACTAATAGCAATCAAATCAATCCATCCCCGTATTTAATTCAAAAATATGTAATTTTTTATAACCATGTTGTTAGGTAGTGTTCCCATAAATAATAAATAGCCAGTAAGAAAAAAATAAGATAGAGTAATATTTTCAAAGGCTGTGGAAACTGCAACCAATCAGCAAGAAGTTTTATAGCGTAAACGATAATGCAGATCACAAGAACTGCTATCAAGAAATTAATAATTACCGGAATGGCTAATAGTGTCATAAGTTTAAGTTGTAACTAAATATAAACAAATTTGCAGCCAAAAATTAAATTTCTTTATGCTTGATTTTTAACACATACCCATTGAACCTGGACAAAAATCTGTGCAATTCTGATTTATTATCAAACAGGTCTGGCTCATAAATAACAAACACGACATATATTGTCTGTGCCCCTGGTAGCCAACAGTAATAGGTATAGGTAACTTTATATTTCATATTAATCAAACATATCACCTACTAAATTCTTTTTTTGATATATCCAGCCATTTATTCTATCCACGCTGATATCACAGAAAACTTTTTCTTGTTCAATCCCTATATATTCAAAATCATCAATCTTACAAGCGATCCCGGTTGAACCAGTTCCATTAAACGGATCGAGAACTTTTCCGTTGATAGGAGTTATTAAATTTACTAACCATTGCATGAGGGCAACAGGCTTTACAGTTGGATGAAAATTCCCTTTAACTATTTTCCCTTGCCTTGTTGGTTCATCACAAATACAAGTTCCAGGAAAACCCTGGGCCTGGAATATTCTTCCTCCGCATATTTCACAAGTATCATGAATGCCATGATTGATTATTTTTTTATACTTGTCTTTATCAAGCCCCATATTCCTTTCCTGTGTATCTGCCTTCGCACAATAAAAGAATCTGCTGGCCCCGGTAATATCACCCCTGAATGTTCTTCCATCATCACCTTTGTATGCGTAATCGTTGTATGTGTTTTGGCTCACACCGTAGCTGCCTTTTTTGATCATTGAAACAGCGCCAGTAGATGGTGCTTGATCATTAAGAATTTTAATCGGACAATCATCAACGCATTTCCATTCTTGAATTTCATCAACACAATTTTGATGATGACTAAGAATCACATTTGCCGGCCATCGCCCTGCTTTATTAGGTTCTACATTTGTTTTGCCTGATGACTTAGTAGAACCAACAAAATTTCCACCACCAATATCAGTGCCTCTGCCCCATACTGCACTATCCTTATCTTCATCATCTGCAAATCCGATTCTACTTTCATCAATATTGATAGCGCCTGTTCCCCATTTCAAAATATTTTCAGCAATGTTTTTTTCTGATAATGGTTTTCTTGCAAGACATATCGGTTCGTGCCCGGGCTTCAATGCCGTTCCCCATCCCTGCCATTTCTTTGCTTCATCTGTGGCGGCTGCAGTAATAGGCCATTCACGTTGCCAAGTATCAGCAAGCGTATGAACAGCACTTTTACTTTCCATTATTTTTTCCGGATTTTTTAAAGTAGGATGTTTTCTTTTACCGATCACTTCTCTTTCAGCACCGAATTTTGCATCAATAGCTTTACTTACGTTGAGTGATTTTGGAAATCCTGAATTTCCGGTTATAAAAATCATTCCATTTCTTCTTGCTACAAAAGCACCAGTAGATACAGTAGGACAAAAAACTATGCCGCTATATTCAAATGGAGTGATGGTTGCCAGAGTGGTTTTATATCGTACCCCGCTTCGTATTTCTTGTGATCTGCATTGTTTTTGAATAACATCAGATTCGCTATATCGTTGTTCTCTGGATTGTGATCTATATGATGAACAACCTCTATTCTTGTTAATACTCGTCGTAGTTGTTGCGCCACTTTCAATCTGTACTCCGTTATATACCCGTCTTTCCTGCTCATTGATGCGTATTCTACTGGACACTTTATATATTTTATCTTCCATTGACGGTAAACACCTTTCCTGTTTCGATATGTTACGCCCCCTTTCCAAGATGGATTTGAAGCCCCCTTCATTCTTTTCTTGAATTTCAACTTTGTTTCTTTTGTCCAACTCAAATGACCCTTGTGAGAATGTTTTATTAAGCCCAATGCTTGTACTTTTCCATTGCATGTTGCAGAACAATATTTTGATTCCCTGTCTTGTCTTGCTTTGTATCTTTCCCCACAAACAGCGCATTTTTTCTCTATTAAATATTTTACTGCACGTTTTCTCCGGTTTATTAAAATTGCTGTCTGGCATTTCCTTGAACAACATTTGTTTCTGCTTGCTTGTTCTTTGGTATGAGTCATAAAAGGTTTCCCGCAAACACGACATGCTTTCCAGAATGGGTATATTCGCTTGTTGTTCCCGTGCGGCTTTCTCAGCAAACTCAAATAATAGCTTTCCTTTTCGTTCAATAAGGCAACGATGATTTCTGGTGACGATTTGGTCTGTACTATCAGATTGTATTCGGTAACAGGTATCTTTGATTTGGTATTCATTCCATTTTTGTGGTCTTTCAAAATGGATACTGTCGTCCAAAATATCATAACACATTATCTTATCATAGTCAATTGTGTTAAGATTTTTATAAGAAATCCATCCTTTTTCAGTAAGCACTTCCGTATCATTACTTAAACATCCATACAACCAATCCAACTGATCTCTTATTTCAAATCCTGCGATCCTCAAACTCATAACCATCCAATCATATGTCCGTGTGCCTGCGAACGTAACTAAGTGGCCACCTGGTTTAAGCACTCTGTAAACTTCTTTCCATGCGTTTGGTTGCGGAACAAATTTATCCCACTCAGCATTCATGAATCCACCGTTATTTTTTACTTCGTGATAACCATGATCGAGCCAGTCTCTTAATACTTCAATTACATTTGGTTCTTCACCGAGACCATACGGAGAATCTGTAACAACACTATCAAAATAATTATCTGGAAATTCTTTTAGTCTGATTTCCATTTTACCGTGCAGTATCTTAATCATGAACGAAGGTGGTATTTATGTCGGTTTCAAATGTAGGGAAAATTAATTTCGGATAATCAATAAAAACAAATCCCCGCAGGTAAGCAGGGATCAGTTGTTTTTTCTTTACTACATTTTTTTAATATGAATTTTGCAAATGCCTTTCAGTAGGACTGTTGCAGCGAGTTTCAACCCTTTGGTTTACTCCGGCTGCAAGATGGTACTTCCTTTGTTCGTGCTTGTTCATCGGCTTTGTATAGAAAAACATTGGTTCAGCGATTGCCTCAGCAGTAATCTGCTTTTTTATTACCAATACTTTTTCAACCGAAAAACTATAAGCAAAACAATTGCCCACCATCGCTACTGAGAAAAGGGATAGCAAAATTGCTGATGCTATAAACTTTCTCATGATTGATTATTAGGTGATTAATTGGATTGACTACATGAATTTACAGGCATTTATCATAAAAGAAGAATGTTGTCACGTTTTTTTTATATATTTCGGATATATACTCCCCCGTTATTTACCAGCTAACCGCAATGCCACAGGATATAAAATTAAGAATCACGCCAACTCATATCCAATGGAGTGGTGGTGAAAGTGATGACTGGACTGATTTATTTGCCTTTGATTGGTTAAGAAATATCGGAAATCGAAATTCAGTTCCAGGATCAGATGGCAGAGAAGTAGATCTTCAAAAATCATCAACTCATATTCAATGGAGATATATTGGCGATGTAAACTGGAATGATCTTGTTGCATTAATTGATTTAAAAGGTGATCCAGGCAGTTCGGGTGGTGGCACTTATACTCATACACAAGGAGTGCCAGCAACAACCTGGAATATTAATCACAACTTAAATTATTTTCCTAGTGTAACAATTGTTGATAGTACCGGCAGAAAGGTTTATGGTGATGTTGAATACGTTAATCCAAACTCTATCACAGTTATATTTCGTGCCGCATTTAGCGGTAAAGTATATTTAGGTTAATTTTTTTTACTATTAAAATCCAATATTATGTCAGCATCGTTTTTAAATGGAATCGATTTAACAAGAACAGAATTACTAAACGCAGTTATACAAAATCTTCCTGCTGCACCAGGTTCTCCAATAGAAGGCTTGGTTTATTATGATACTACACTAAAACAGTTTGGTTGCTACCAGGATACTACATGGATCTATTTAGGTGCTGGCGTCGTTAACGCAGTTACAAGAGCCGTAAACGCTGGTGGTGCCGGTGAATTAATAGTTGCTGGTGGTGCTAATAAAACAATCTCCGCATATACAACCGCAGGTATTGTAAAGATTGCTGCTGGTATTGTTGCTGCTGCTGTTGCTGGTACAGATTACATAACACCAGCAGGGGCCGAACCATTGACAAATAAAACGATCAATGCTTCAAATAACACGATCAGTAATTTGACTATTGCTATGCTGGCAGCTAACGTTGCCGATACTGATGTAGCATTGACTGCAAACAGCGATGCAAGATTCGCAACACAAAAAGCGGTTAAGGCATACATCGATGCCTTACTCAATGCAAACGATGCGCTAGTATTCAAAGGCGGTATTGATTGTAGCGCAAACCCTAATTACCCTGCTGCTAATGCTGGTCATGTTTACAAGGTAACAGTAGCTGGTAAAATCGGTGGCGCATCAGGTGTTGATGTTACTGCTGGTGATACATTGTATTGTATTACGGATTCATCTGCTGCTGGCACTCATGCTGGTGTTGGTGCTAATTGGGTAGTAGTTCAAGCAAATGTTGACACCGCAACATTAACGACACAAGGGATAGTTGAACTTGCAACACAAGCTGAGGTAGAAGCGAAATCAGATGCAACCAGGGCCGTGACTCCTGCTGGCCTTGCAAATTTTACACAGAAGAAAACATTTTCTATTGGAGACGGCGTAGCTACTGCAATAGTTTGTACGCATAACTTAAACACAAGAGATGTCGCTGTATCTATAAGAGATGCTTCTACACATGCAGAGGTTTACGCTGATGTGGTTCGTAATAGCGTCAATGCGGTTACGATTACATTTGCTGTCGCTCCGGCATCAAATACTTACCTAGTAATTATAATCGGATAATATGGATTTTTTAGGCCCGAAAGGAACAGGATCAAATAGAATTGCAACCTTTGGAGAGGTTGGAGGCAGAGGCATTCTTAATGCTGATGCTGCTATTGCTAATACCGAAACAGTTGTTGTTTCTTATATAGCTGCTGTGGGTGAACTTGCAGTAGGTTCAACATTTGCAATTGAAGCATACTGCATACAAGCGGGAACGAACGCAGCAACCCCGACTATCAGGATCAGGATCGGCAATACAACTCTTACAGGAAACATTGCGGCGTCACTTACCGGATCGGTAGGAACTACTGCGGTGCCTTCGTTCTTTCGTGGTTTGATTACCATAAGATCAATTGGGGCAGGTGGAACTGCTATTGGTTCTTTATTTGGAGATAAACAAGCGATAGCGCCGATCATCAGTCCAACTGCTGCAACAGTCGCAGTCAACACTACCACACAACAAAGAATAGAACTTACATTCATCTCAGGTCAGGCATCAAACACTTACACTTTCAAGAACGCTGTTATTTATCAGGTGAAATAATATTATACTTGGACGGTATATAAAACAAAACCCTCGATGGAAATCGGGGGTTTATAATTTCAGGACGATGTAATTAATCTAAACTATGGCAAGTTTGAGGAAGAATTACAATCCTAAGTTATATAGAAATTACCCAAATCTTGTAAAAAATATTTTTAAAAAGTTGTAGTTATAAAAAATCACCCACCATAAAAATGGCAGGTGATCCTGGTTATGTTCAATATCCTATGAAAAACTACGAGGTAAATATAATAAAAAAGAAACAGCCCCTAATAAAGAGGCTGCTTATAACAACAGGTATGTCCAATGAGAGAGTTAAAAATATTATTATGATATTATAACAGAAAAAGCCAACTTTAAAAAAAGTTAGCGCAATAAAGATACAATTGTTTTTGATTTTTAAAAGGAGAACGGATGCCTACTGCAAAGACATCCGTTTGTTGTTCCTTAAAAGAAGCATTACTTCCTTTACCCAAATCAAGGAACTAATATAAAGATTGACGGATTAAACATTGAATTATTATTTGCCACCAACTCTGGCAAATAACAGTTGCTGGCTTCAATTTTTTTTACTTATTTTTAGCCGCATCCACACATTTTATATGAAAATTAAGGTAGCGATCATCATTAGTTCCGTCTTGGTTTTAGGCGGCGTTGCTGGATGGTACTTCTTTATCCGCAGACCAAACAAACTTTCAGAAGAAGATAGAGCAGAATTAAGAAACACAAAAGGAATAGAATAATCATGGCAACTAATTATATTCAATTCCCAATGATCAACGAAAAGTATTCAGATACTTTCAGCAGGGATGCCGTTGTAGCAGCAAATAAAATCAAAACAAACTATGGGTCAGTAATCAGGGCAGCAGCTGATACAGTTGGTATTGACAAAAACTTTGTTGTTGGTTTCATGATCATTGAAAATACTGCACTAGATCCCAAAGCTATAAGCTATGGCTGCTCCACACTAGACAAATCAAATTATGGATGTTCTTATGGTCTCATGCAAATGCAAGTTGCTACTGCATACCAAACAATAAAAGACCAGGCAGCAAGTCTGAAACCGGCAGAAGCAAGTATTATTCAAAAATACCTTCCCGACTTTTTAAAGATTGGTGGCTTTGTTCCGCTACTTACTTTGTCCTGGAAAAAGAAAATATATGAATCACTACTGATCCCTGAATTCAGTATATGGATGGGCACAATGCACCTTGCCCAACTGATGGCAAAAACCAAAAAGGATTTCGGTGATTACAAACTCGATCACGTTATTATTTTATATAATCGTGGATACGGAAACTACACTAAAGAAATTATTCTTGCTGGTCTCAAAAATGCAGATACCGCTACAATCGTAAGCAAATTAAAGGTTGAAGAAACAAGAGCCTATATAAAGAAATTCGTAGGCCAGGATGGGGCTATCCTTGCTGCGATCCGCACTAACGTATAATTACTAATCCCTCTAATCTCCTGTTATATAACGAAGTTGTATAGCCAAATGCGTGTTGTAAAAATATTTTTGCAAAAAAGATAGTATTAGCTAATGTATATATATACATTTGATAATCCTTTTAACTCTAAACTTTACAACAATGAAAAAACTTACTATCGTACTTTTAGTACTTGCAGCATTCACCAGCAACGTTAATGCTCAGAAAAAAAACGCTTCTTCAAATCGTGCGTTCCGTATGGAATTCATAGATTATAACTCTTACAGCGATTACGCTGGTTATAGCGTGGCTCTTACGAATTATACTGACCAAACGATCACTATCGAAATTGAATTATTGTCAGTTGGTATTACAGAAACATTTACTCTTGAACCATTTGCATATAACATTTTCTTAGTTGGCCATTCTGATGAAAATGGCACACCCGCTCTCTTTGTACCTAATATGTGGATCAGGGCTACCATTATTGCTCCTTTTCATTCAACATTAAAGGTCAGAACAACAAACCCCTACGGATTCTAACAATAAAGCCAAAAACAGTCACGAAATATTTTTTCGTGACTGTTGGCATTATTATATATAAATATATATATTTGATTATTGTATTGCTTTAACCTTTACAGCGTATGACATACAACCACGAAAATCACGTTGCGAACCTGATCGCCAAACTCAGCGATGACACAAAGAAGAAATTCTGTGAAAAGTATAATCTCACACTTGACGAATTTACTTCAAGAACTTATTCAGTTGATTCAAACGAGCCAAGTTCCCTTATAGAAATACTTGTAGTAAACATGGACGCAGTTGATGTTAAAGACATTTTTGAATTTATGTCTGACCCTGATTGGCAAGCCATAGTCAAACTAGAAGTTGGTGAGAGACATGAACCGGGGATGGGTGCTGATGTAAAAAGAATTTCTTAATTCAATATAACCTTTACAACATGACAACAACAAACAATAAATCAACCTCTCCGGTTATCGGCGACTTACAACTACAAATAACACTTGCTAAAGAATTTTCAAGAATACTTCGTCGTGATCTTAGTAGGAAGCAGATAAATGAAGTCATTACTAAAAATGACAATGAAAAAGATTCTTGTGCCTCACATGAATATCTTGATGCTAATATGACAATGGACGAAGCGTTTATAAACGTAGTTGGACGCAGACCAACAATGCCAAGCGATTACGAATATGCACATACGGAAAAAAGCAGACAGGATGCTCTTGATATTAACCTTTGGAATATGGCATGGGATATGGCCGTAGAAAACAAGTTCTATGTACAAGAGGAATTATCTTATCCACGACAGAAGGAGATAATAATAATCAGGGGATTAAAACAACAAAAGACGGTACAAGAACTTGGAAGGGCAGTACATGATGCAGAGATATATTCAATGAGGAATAATATCAGAACCTTTTCAGTTCTAAAAGATGATAAAGTATTTGGTTATGCGCAAAAAGGCGTATGGCACAATACCATGAAGCAATTAATAGATGATGGTATGATTGATGATGTTGTAAAGCATGTCAACGACAGGAATGATAAAGTAAATAAGATTATCGCATCAGGCACTATGTCTAACATTGAGACAAGCGAATTATATGTATTGGTGAAATACAAAACCGTTGGCACACCTGTTGCAGATGAAACCAATCAGGCTATTAATGCGGGATACGATGAAGCAGAGACGAAATATTATGTTACCTCAGAAGAAAGTTATACAGGGCAAGAGCCAGACTTTGAAGTTGTGAAAGATATTGAAGTTATCGGCAGATTCACAAGAGAACAGTTGCTTAATCTCAGGGATCAAATCAGTTCATTCTTATAAAGCTACTTATATGAATGCAAGAGATATTTTAATTGATAAAATAAATAGACTCGTAAGGGATTGTGAGAAATCAAACGAGATGGCACTAGCAGGTTGCTTGTGTGTGGTAGCGGGTGCTGCATATACCGAAAACGAATCAGACCTTCTGACGCACATGAAACCTTTTGTAAAGAACAAAGTTACTATTGTCAAAAGGGAAGCTAAGATTGTTTCATTTTTCACAAAACCAATACCGGAGTAATCATGACTACTGATTTTTTAGAAACAAGAAAGATGACAAAGAAGCATACTACAATGTTTGAGATCAATGACAAAAACAGGGAGTTTGAAACCCGTGCAGACGATAATATTTACGGTAGCAAATTCATTTCATTCTTAGAGTCACTTGACTTTGAAATTGAATCCAAGCTGCATACCAACGAAATAAAAATAAAAGATGCTGTATTTACCATAAACTTTGATAACGCTTCTTATGCTGGAGCAAATGCTTATACAAGAAAGACCACTATCAGGAAGAATCGTTTTATTGCAATGAGAACAATGACAGTTGACGTCACAAAGAATTATGTAATTAGGATTAATATTAACAAAGAAATTGATGCTGATAAATTAAAGGCTCTGATAGACCTGGGGGTAAAGCATTACCATGCAAGAGAACAACACATCACAACCATTCAGCAAGAACGGATAGATAATACCAATAAGGTTGGCAGACACTACCTTTCAAATCCAGTTTTAAAAAAATCAGTCAACTATATTCTTATTCATAACGGAGAAATTAGTTTCTGGCTAAAGAATAATTGTGGTATTCACATATTCACAAATGGTAAAATCAATAATATTCACTTCCCTGATGCAAACCTTAAAAACTTAGAAGAAGTCCAGGAGTTTGCTTCGCAGGTTTCCGATCGGGCCAGTGTATTAGAATCAATGGTTGCTGTTATTTTGGAAATGCCTACCATATCAGATGATCTTGCTGCGTGGGCTAAGCAGCAATACAACGGATATTTTTATTCTAAAACCATGTCAGCAGAAAAGATGGCGCAACAAAATAGGTTGTAAAGGAAGGCCCGATCCGCATGGGCGGTAGGGTCTTTCTTCAATATATTAACATGGACGGTTAATGAGAGAGCCGTTCCTTAATCGGTAGGCTCTCTTTAAATGACTTTGCATAAGGCTTAGGTTGAGGTTTAATGGTGGGGCTGACCCGGATGCGGGATGCCCCTTTTTAAAGAATCAATTAACGTATGAAACTGATCACAATTCAACTCAGAGGAAATTATTTCAAGAAGTATGTTTATCTGAATGGTAAAAAACTTGCTATTAAAAAAAGTCTTGAACGATCAAAGATGTCATCTGAGTTCAATTGGGGTTACCCTGGTAGCGGTGCTGCTCAACTTGCATTAGCGATATGCCTGGAAATATACGGCAAGGATGCAAGGTTTGATTTTATGAAATTCAAATTTGATTACATCGCCACTCTGCCACAGAGCAATTTCAATAAAATGATTAAAGTTCCAGGATCAGAGGCATTAGAGAAACTTCTAGACCTGGAAAAAAAGAAGCGTAATGCTAGACAAATGGAGAATGTTCAAAGAACTAAGGTATTCGCTGGCTATGATGTAAGAGTGAGACCTGAATTTTGGGAGCAGGTGCAAAGGGATTATGCAGTAGAAATTAAAAATGCAAGAAAAGCATATGAAGCAGAACTCAACAATAATTAAAGAGTCTGGATTGGTTTATGACATAGATGCTAAATTTAAGCGTGATCTGTTCGATGATATGGCATCTCATAGTAATAGTAAGCACAGATACTATTACGCATTCTTTACTTATTTGTTAATTGAATCTGGAAAGATAAATGAATTTATTAAGCAAGCAAGAACGCAACCTGCTAAAAAAGTAAAATATGAAGCAAGTTAAAACGGCGTGGTTTCTATTCGGATTCGCAATCGGTATTGTTTTCATTACTGTATTAATGTTTATTCTATCACTATGGGAGTAGGTATCGTTTTTATAAAATCAATAAAACTGTTCGCATATTGGCTTATGGCTAATTGGTATATGTTGCAATTGCGATTTATAAACGATGAAAATGGACTTATAAAATTGAATGAAAAAATTGATCGTTTGGATAAAAAGATTGACGCAATAGGAAATGAAAGCTACTGATAAACTGGTACGCAGCCTAGCTAAGATGTCAGAGACACATCGGCTAACAATTTTGAGGCAGCAGGTTGGCAAACTAAATTTTACTATGCTTCATAAAAAAGTAAAAGAGCAAATGAAAATAGCCGACGATGCAAAGGATTATAAGCAATATAATAAGCTATCTGATCTGTCTGACCTTACCTGCATACTTGATATGTGGCATCGATGGCCACAAGGAACAATGGAAATAGAATGGGAAGATGGTGTAAAATGGAATTGACTAAAGAGGGTTTTTTTGTAAAAATAGAATAGATGCCGGGGCATATCAATGCCCTGGCTAAATTTTAAAAAATTAAAAAAGAAAGATGATTATAACAGAAGAAATGATCGAACTGGTAAAACCATTTGCGACGGAAGAAGAATGCAGTAGTCTTGATTTTAAGAATCATGCAGCAATGATCAACAAAATTATTCATCTTTCAGAGGTAAGTGAAAACTGTGAACCGCTATGTTTTACATATGTTCGTCGTGCAAAAGATGGGTGGTACTGCATGGCCAACAATTTGCTTTATATATTTGTTACTATTACAAATGAAGAAGAAAAGGAATGTCACTATAAGGCAAGATTCCTGGAAAACGACGATCCTAACACACTTGAAAAGTTCATACTTGCTGGCAAGCTGGCTGCTCAAATTCTTAAAGCAAAACCAGCAATTGATAATTTAATATCAATGACCATACCTGTAATAAAGCAATTTATTTTACAAGAAGAAATAAAATCAAACGCAAGGTTCTGCTTTTTCAAGACCGATACATTTTTTAGTTATGGAGCTTTTAACGGTAAGGTTGATACAGAGGAAAAAATGAGTCAGCTTTGGATGAAACCAAGAGAGATTTGGACAAAAGCAATTGATGAACTATCAGACGGGAAGCAACATTCATTTGCTGTAATGAGAAAAGTGTTTACTGCATTTGAGTTAGTATGTCAAGATATAACTGAAAAAAAACTAAAGCTAAATGGCAAAGACAGTTAATATTAAAGAAATCCTAAAAAGCATTTTTGCGATTGAAGTTGAGGACGACGCCTACCGTTTTGATATTATCACAAATAAGAATCTTACAAGAAGGTATGGCCATCTTGAATACGCTCTGAGATCAACCGGCTTGGATCGTCGAATACTGTTGAATCCTATTGAGCATTACGTTTATTTATTTAGTACAAAAGAAATAGTCAGTAACCAGCTAATAATCACATTCATGGATAAATCAAATATTTCCTGGTGTGAGGCTTTTTTACTTGGAATGAATATTATGAAGCTAGACCAATCAAAAAATTACGCAATCGTTAAAAAGATAAAATAAAAACAATCATGGAAACAAAAGAAGAAGTATTAAAGCAATGTACAATTAAAGGAAAACTGGTTAAGCTGCCAGATGTTCAATTAGAAAGACCGCTATATCTTCAAGTATCAACTACATTACAAAAAATAGGTGGTGCTTGGAATAAAAAAGAACAAGGGTTTTTGTTTCCTCATGATCCTACTGATCTTGTGGCCCAGGTAGCGGGTGGAGTAAAAAGAAACTTGCAAAAAGAGTTTCAATCATTTTATACCCCAAAGGGTTTATCTGATCACATGATTGGTTTGGCTTTTCCAAGTGCAAGATTAAAAAAGCCTCCTGTCACATTTCTTGAACCACATGCCGGAGAAGGTGCTTTAATCCATGCTGCTCACCGGAACGGTTGTAAAAATCTTTACTGGTACTGTGAGCTTGATACAACCAAACACGAACTACTTGAAAATATTAGTGACGACGGCAGACTTATCTGCAATAACTTTTTGGATATCAAAAAGTATAAACAAAAAAACTTATTATTCGATATTATTATCGCCAATCCTCCATTTGCAAAGAACCAGGATATTGATCATATCAGGATGATGTATGAAGTCTGCGCTCCAGGTGGCCGGATCGTTACAGTGTGTTCAAATCATTTTCGTATTGTGAGTACGAAAAAAGAAAAAGAGTTTGAAAGGTGGCTAAACAATCTCAATTCAAATATTGATGATTTACCGCAGGATACATTTAAAGAGAGTGGCGCAAATGTCGCTTCTTGTCTTATTACAATTGATAAATAATGATAGTCAGTTACGCAGAATCAATATCACAACTGGCGAAAGCGGGGGCTGAGAAAGCTAAGCAACAAGGTAAACTTGGTGAATGCGGGAAGATGTGCGATACCTGCGCCTTCAAATGGGAGCAGGAACACAACCTGACTTATTTCATGGCTGCCGATAATGCTGCATACATGCTGATGGCTGAGGGTGGGTTCAATTGCCATACCCCGCAATTCAAAGATGCTGGTAGGCCATGCGCCGGTTTTGAGTTTGCAAAACTTGTATTTGAAAAAGACGACGAACAAAAGTAGTATTATGAATATTCCTAATCATAGTCATCTTTACTTACATGCAATAATGCAATGTGAAGGACTGCTTTCTCTAATGGACGAATTAAAAGAAACGAAGTATTACCGTCACGATCTCAAAAACAGAATCAATTTATTGATTCCAGAACTTGAAAAAGTAGTAGCAGCCGAATTGGAATCACTATGGAGTAAGATTACTGACCACAAAGGAATAACAGAACTTTTTAAAGACCAGGAAAATCTAATGAAGGAAATTATTTGTCATTACACCAATGATTTCCCAATTCTTACTGAAATATTAAAAACTTTCCGTGAAAACCCAGAGTTTGTTATGAATAAACTTGAAATCAATTTAGTTGACCGCAGCTATGCAGTTGCGTAAAAAATAACATTATTATGGAAATCGAATTAGGCACAGAGGTTTATCCAAGAAGTATTGATGTGTGCGCCAACTGTGGTGCCGGTGGAGGGTTGCACAAATCAAGTGGACACAATTGCCCAAAGTTTGGTATAGAAGAAACAAGAGAAGGTCACAGGCAACAATGGCAGGATTCAATTTTTGAAGATGCTGGATTAAAACAATTTTATGATACAGCGCCGTTACTTGCGACTACATTAAATCGGTCAGCCTTTAGATTAATGAAAGTATCGGATATGCTTACAAAATGTGCCGATGTTATTGAACATAATTGTCCTAACCAAGAATTGCTTTTAGAGATCAGGGGCGAAATAGCCAATGTAAAAGGGCAGATCATAGATGCTAAGACGGCTTTAAACACCGCTTTAATACCCAATAATGGACAACAGTAAAATAATATTTTTAATTAAAAATACGGTTATGAATAAGCTACCTAATGAAGCATTGATCGTGGCCTTCAAAAATGGAAACCAAGCTGGATTTGATTTCTTATTCAGGCAATATTATACTGCTCTTTGTTACTTTGCCAATTCTATATTAAATAATGAGGAAGAAGCAAAGGACATTGTTCAGGATTGTTTTGTAGGATTATGGAATAGCCCAAAAATAAAAAGACCAGAAACTATAAAGTCATTTCTATATACATCTGTTCGTAATGGATGTATTGATATATTAAGGAAAAAGAAGGTTGTTTTAAAGGCAAAATCGTATATAATAAATAACAGCACCAATGATTTTGAATATTTTGACGAAGTTGCTTTTGCTGAAATGATCAGACAAATAGTTGACCATATTGAATTGCTTTCCCCTAGAATGCAACAAGTAATTAAACTTTATTTTTTTGAACAAAATAATTGTGAAGAAATTGCAGGCATCATGGGAACTACTTCTGGGTCTGTTCGTAAGCAAAAACAAAGAGCATTGAAAATCATTAGAGGTAAAATGCCATTTCTGCTTACATTCATATTGCTGTACCAAAACTACGATTTATCAAGTAAGCTTAATCACCATTCCCAAAATCAGGAATATCTACAAAATACAGGAAGCTAATATAATTAAACTATTCAATAACAATGGATCAGCTAAATAAAGAAAAGATATCCGCTTTCGATTTAGAGCAAATTCAGGATGTTAGAATTATCATCAAGGCAAAAGACAAGCATTGGTCATTAGTTGTAGTGGGCAATGCTGAGGAGGCCAGGATTGAACGACTTGCAATCGCTCTTGTATTGCTTGATTGGAAAAAACACGCTATCGTTAATACAGCTTTGGAAGATCTAGACAATACGGATGCGTTCAAAAATTTTAATTCTAATTACGCAATAGAAAGGTTTGAAACACGACTTATGCTTTACCATGTCGTTAAAATGAGTGAACAGAAAATGGAGCAACATCCAGATATTTTTTCTGATCGAGATAAACAAAGAATCACTAATGCAAATCAAACTATCACAAAATATGCTCAACCGTCTGATACGTTACGGTCGGACGAAGATAGTGTTGAAGATAGCCAGCCATTTGTTATTACTATTGATACACGGAAACTAGAGATTCTTGGTATTATAAAGAAAATCGAATCGTATCATAAGAAGAAACAGGTCAGAACTGATTGGGATCAGCTTATTGACCTTGAATTAAAAAAACTCTCTAAACTTTTAGAATTATGATAAAACAATTTGTTCAATTCGGAACAACGCATAAGGTCAGAATAGAAAGTGTATCTCCATCGTTGATTGTTTGCGTAGGTACAGAAAACAATGAAGGTTATGTGCTAACTGGTCACGATAACACCATACTACCAAATCCTGGTGATGAAGGAACTGTTGTATTTACAGCAGGTGGCCCCATGAAAGGTTATTGGAAATATGTTCCTGGGGAAAAAGAAAAACCATTTGACCATAAGGAGTATGAAGAAAATGCAGCAGAAGAAGAATATTCAGAAAAAGGAATAACTAAAAAATGATTTATGAAGTATTTAATTATTCGCATTCAACAATTATGTAAAAAATGGTACTGCTCCCAATGCTGGTACACAAACACAAGTGGGATAGAATGTGAAAATTGTCGTGCGTCTAAAGATGCTTACGGAGAAGAATTATAAAATAAACAAAATGCAAGATAAAATTACAGACGCCAATCTACTGCCATCAACTTGTATTGATGCAAAGCAAATATTACCTGTTGAGCTTCGTGATGCAGACATGCTTAATGAAATTATTTTAGAAGTATATAACGGATGGCCGGGGAAAACAGGAGAAGAAAGGGTTATTGGTTGCATAAAATTTATCTCAGAAAGAATACCGCAGTATTCCAATATTATTGGCAAATCGGATTTAGAATTTTTAACCACCTATGCAAAAGCAAGGAGAGTGAACTATACTAATTGGTTTAATGATTCTTACTTACCTGATTTATCAAATGTAATTATTCTTGATACAATACAATCTTTCAGAGACAAGTTCCCGTCCGGTAAATATATCTGTCCATGTTGTGATGGGGAGACCACAGATTACCAGGAATGTAATTCAGGAATTGAAGTGGATGGCAGAAAATGTAATTGGAAGGTATATGGCCTTTTTGGTGATCTTGGAAAAGGAGTAAGAGTTATTATTAAAGATAAGATGGATGAATTTCCAAGACCTGTTGCAATGTTTAAGCCTATTGAACTTGCTGAAATCACATCTAAATAAAAATCATGACTAACGGAGAACATCAAGCCCTTGCGGTATTTGAAAAGTATGTTGGGAATATTCCTTTGACAGATAAGATGAAAAAACTTGGTGAAGAAATTATTGAACTGGCAATAGCTATTGGCTTAAAAGATAACAAAAACATTAAGGAAGAAATTGGCGACTGTGCTGCGATCCTATTGCATATCGCTTACAAACTTGATCCGAAACGTGGCCTTACCGAATACATACTTGACGCTTCTGATAAAATGGAGAAGCGTAAAAAGAAAGCAAGACAACCCAGGCGATTAAATACGACCGATATTTCAGGAACTGTTAAAATCTCAATGGATCGGAATACACTTCCACATGACGGTCAGAAGGTTGATTTTATGGCTGAGGATGAAATCTGGCGAACTGGTATTTATGTAGCTAGTGATGATCTTTTCTCCTTTGAAAACGGCGATTTTCGCTCTGCATGGGTTGTGCATAAATGGCGACCCATATCGTAGATATACTACTATATAGATATTAACATTTATTAATGATGCAAATGCTATAATCTTTCTTTTCTGCATATTACTTTAGTATTCGGTTAGTAAAAAATTAAACCTTATTAAAATGAAAACTTTTACAAAAAACAACAGCAAATTTTTAAGAACATTGTTCTTTATCTTACTTACAACTCCCGCATTTACTTTTGCACAAGATCAATCACGTCCTTTGAAATTATTAATTGGTGGTGGTTTTGGCGTTACTAATTACAAGGAGTTTTACGGTAGTCTTGAAACAGGCATCATGCAAGAAAACGCTACAATTTATCCTGCTTTTACAATGGATGCCTATGTTAGCAATCAGGATGCGAATCGTCATTGGACTGTGCTTGATTTAGGGGCAAGGATGTATGTAAATGTGAAAAAGAAAGATTGGGGATTTGTGCAGATGTTCGCCGATTGTCGTTACGCTACGATGGGCAGAGAACATAAAGGACAACCCACAAACGAACTTGACCTCTTAGGTGGCTACAACAACATTTATCCTTCTTTTGGGGCGGCAATAACTACTTGGGTGCCAGATTTTGGTGATGATGGAGAATTAAAAAAGAATGGCTTTTTTAAACTATCTGCAAGTTATGGTACTGGTCAAGCAGGGCGTTTTAAAATCGGAATCGCTATTATTGGAGTATTATAAATATAGATTAGGTTTCACTAGGTTGTTTTCTTTTGTTTTCATATAACCGCACATACTAGGTGCGGTTTTTTATTGTTGCTTTGGCCACGAAAAAATATTTCATCAATTAATATTTATATATATATTTGATAATCCCTTAAACAAACTTCGATAGTTATATATGCCGCACCATCCTTCCACAATTCAGGAATTAGTACAACTTCCGCTTTCTGATATTATACTGTTAGCCGTTAATGATCTCATTGCAGCTAAAGACTCAGGGCATATTATAGATATGCAAACCTGGGGTAAGCGTGAAGGAACAACGGATCAGAAAAGAAGTAGAAGAAGATGCATTGCTTGCTTCGCAGGTCATTGCCTACTAAACTATACTGACGATGTTGATTGTTTTGTTGAAAAAAGCGTACATGCAAGTATGGTTGGACAAGCTTTAAATCATATAAGAAATGGTGACATTCTGGAAGGAGCAGAGGAACTTTATAAGCATATTTCCGATTCAAAGAGGCTGGCATTAAAATACATTGCTTCTACTGCTAAGGGCTATTCAAGCGATATTGCTACTGATGAAAAAGTTTATACTTAATTCATCGCTGAAATGAGAAGTAGGTCACAAAAGTTAAAAGAATTAGGATTTTAAAAAAAACATTTATAATGAACTTTATTCAAGAAGTAGAATACGACCTGGAATACATAATTGTTGTTAATCCAAAATTGACACATAGGTATATTGCAAGAGTGAGTCATTCCGAAAGACTCATAGAGTACAGTCCTGTTTTACTAGAATACTCTGAGACCTTTCAACGATTCAGTTTTTATCAACTGTTTTACCTGGGCCAGCATAAAGATTTAAAGAGGGCAGATAGAGAAGCCATTGAAAAACTTATTGAAATTGTTCCAGATTTTGATAAACAATTATTTGTAAAAGAATTTACAAAAGCATTATCGAAAACACTGAGTCCTCTAAATCTTGAAAGGATCGCTGATGTAACAAGATATTTTGAGCAATATAATTACCCAAAAGAAATTGAAAAATGAGTTCTCAAACTTTCGGGATTGGTATCCCAACAGTCAATCGTTATGATCTATTGGTGAGTTCATTGGGGCTATATGCTGCTGATTTCCCATCAACGCAGGTAGTTGTGCTTGATAACGGAAACCAGGGTATTGCGGCGCATCACAACATGACGATATTGAATTATGGTCGTAACTTAGGTGTAGCAGCCAGCTGGAATTTATTGTGTAAAAAAATATTTGAGAAGTGTGACCATGCTATCATTTTGAATGATGATATTTATTTGGGTAAAAATCAGGATCAGATAGACGGGTATCTTACGGAACAACAACACGGATTTCATGTAAGCGAAAAACAATGGTGCATATTTATAATCAACAAAGAAACCTTTGAAAAAGTAGGAGACTTTGATGAAGGTTTTGAGATTGCCTATTTTGAGGACAGCGATTATAGCTGGCGAATGGTTCAAGCACAAATTGATATTTATAGAACCTCTTATTTAGATCCTGAGATATTCCGGGTCAGTCAAAGCGTTCAAAAGGACAGGTTTTTAAATCGCAACTTCATGAGCAATCAACAACGATTTATAGACAAATGGGGTGGACTTCCTGGAAAAGAGATTTATGTAAAAGCATTCAACCAATAATCTATGAATACAAAAAAACAAAAATCAATGCAGTCCAATGGTCTTTTATATCTAGCAATATTTCTAGGAGGCGCTTTATTTGGTTTTGCATTAATGAGGCATTCAAATACTGATGAAAAGACCACAGAAAAACCAACCGTTTCTTATCATGACATGTCAGTTGATGATCTTATTAGTATGATGAATCAACAGGTAGAGGATAGTAATTTTGAAGAAGCGGCTATCATAAGAGATGTTATAAATGCAAAGAAGGAGCAAAAACAGTTATAGTGGATTTGCATCGTAAACAACCTTGTGATAATTGTCCATACCGACTAGACGCTCCTTTGCAGATGTGGCACAAGGAAGAATTTAAAAAGTTGATGGAGCAGGACGAACAATGGGGCGCAGTTTATCATTGTCATAAAAAAGACGGCCATGTGTGTGTAGGATGGCTAATGAAACAAGATGAACAACGTTGTCCAAATTTGAATCTGAGATTATTGTTAATAAAAAAGAATATCAACCGGACTTACCTTGATGCGTTACGATCTCCTGCGGGATTATATAGTACCGTTGAGGAAATGATCCAGGCTAACTTTCCTGAATTATTTTTTGAGAATGACTGAGCAAGAGTATATAAAAGAATCTTCCTGCACAAAGGAAAATTCATGCACATGCGATTTGTGCGTTAATATGTGTAAGACTGCTCCTTGTCTTGGCACACCGGAAGATATTATTAAACTTATTGCGGCTGGACATGGCGATAAAATATTCCGGACGGCGTGGGCTGCTGGTGTAAAATACGGCATCCCCATAATTGAAATGTATCAGATAGGATACGACCATCAAAGAGGTTGTTGTCCTTTTTTACAAAATGGCCTATGTTCGCTTCATGAGTGTGGGTTAAAACCAACCGAAGGTAGGCTTGCTGACTGTAAGGTAAAGACATGCCCTGATGACAAGCAACCTCCTTACTTGCTAGTCGCTCACACCTGGTCGCTTGAACACAATGCAAGCACTATTGCAACTATAAAATCTTATGTATTCAGAAAATTAATAAGAGATAGCTTTCAACTTACAGAAATATAAAACAAGTTATCTATGAACCCACAAATTATTCTTATCGTATTAGTAATTGCCGCAATTGCAACCATAATTCTATATGTGAGGGGAAGCATACTAATGAAAAGAAGGCATAAAGAATTCGTGAATAAAAAGATTGAAGAAAACAAATCAAAGACATCAACAATAGAGGAAAAGGCAGTTGAGATGGCCCTAGCGATACCTGCTAATAGTTGGAAAACTGCCCCCGATGGATTTTGGGCGATTCATTTGGAAAAAAAATTTGAAATAAAGTGGCTTGGAGTAAAGGCAGGTGGTATACTGTTAATTGATGGACATATATTTTCAAGAAATAATAAATTGATGAATGACAAAATGATCGGGATAATCGGTCTTTATATTGGAGTTAGTCTAAAAAAAGCATTTGTCGTGGTCAAAGATGAAATTGAAACTAGAAGAAAAATAATTAATGAGTTAACTCAACAACAGGTATCACATGAGTAAAAAGATTGAAAAGAACATTGTCAGCATTTTAAGAGCAGAAGGTTATTTCGTTACTGATGCTGACCGAATTGTAAAAGACCTGACCAAATTAGCTACTCAGGAAAAGCCTAAGCCAAAGCAATATGCTATCCTTACAGAAGAAGAATTATGGCAAGGATGCACCTGCCCTTCGTGTGGCCAACACGCTGAAATTTATCCCCGTAATATAACTGAATCAATGGCCGATGCTCTTTTTAAGTTGTATAAAATGGATAAATTACAACCACATAAAATTTTCTTTCATTATGACCAGGAACTAAAACTAACGAATGCCCAGAGTGCTGATTTTTCAAAATTTGCCCATTGGAAACTTATCAGAAAGAAAGCACAGGAAGAAACCGACGACCCAAATAAAAAGTCATCTGGTTATTGGGCGATCACAGATAGGGGTAAAAGGTTTGTTGAAGGTGATTTTAAAATAGATGAAATCGCCGTTCTTTATAACAATGAGTTGTTGGGGTTTCTGGGTGAAAAGATAACAGTTCACGATACGGTTGGAGTTGAATTTGATTACCGGAAGCTAATGAGTGGAGAATGGGTTGACGAATATAAAAAGCGTAAAGAGCAAGAGAAAAAAGATAAAGGACTATCGAAAGGAAAGAGTAAGAAGGTAAAAGGGAAAAGGAAACAAAGTATAAGAACAAAATTTTCCTGGAAAGATGTGAGGCAAGTAATTAATAGCAGAACTAAAAAAGATAAATAATGATCAGAGCGATTACAAAAAAAGAAGCCACAAAGATGGCTAATGATCTGGAAAGAGTTTTCAAGTCTTATAAAATTGAGAATTTTACATGGGCTGCAGTAGCAGAAGATACATTTATCACAAGAACATTTATTTCCTATCGGGAATTGAAGTCTGTTGCAAGTTGCATCCAGGTTCTTGGTGATCTTGCAAATATATTTTCAGAAGGCTTCAAAAATAAAAACTCATTGATCGTTAACCAGGATATTACAGAAAGGCAGTACACCTTTCTTCAATCAATAGGCCGGGAAAATATTAACAATTTGGGCTACCGCATACTTAAAATCTTTCAATCATTCGGAATAGATAATTTTGTTTGGACTGCCTTTTGTCTTGAAGGCTTACTTAATGGTTGCCAAATAGAGGACGAGGATGATGTCAAATCAACAAGCCGCATACAATCAATCTATGACACATCAAATAACATAGCAAAAGACATGCAGAAGATGGATCAGGAAATTCAAATAAGAAAAAATTAATTACTATGGATAATAAAGAAACAAATATTACTGCCGACAGGGTTGATACTATTAGCAATAATTCTCATATAAAAACTGATATTGAAAAAAGATTCAGATTGATATTTGCTTTACTTATAATTGTAGCGGCTGGCTTGATTGTTATCGTTGTTCTCGGTGTTACCGCACTCAAAAAAGGATCATCAAGCGGCAACGTTCAGCAGGTCGTTGATAGTTTGCGCCAGGAAAATGCAAAACTGCAAACCCATGCTGATAGTATCATACTATATACAGATAGTCTCAGGAAAGACATTGCATTGCTTAGGGATGAACGCAGAATATTAAACAACAAGATTTCCAGATACGATAACCAATTAAATAACCTCAATAATGAACTTAAAAACATTTCCCCTCGTTATAACGATCTTTTTGGCGACAGCCTTCGCCGCAAATTCACGGAATACTTTGGTAACTGATACATTGCCGTCAAAAGATAGTATGCTTTGTTTGCCTGTACCATTAGTACAAAATTCCCTTCGTGTTAAGGATAGCCTGACAGTATTTAAACAAAAGGTTTTAATACTTGAAGCTAAAACATCTGATCAGCAGAGAGCGCTGGATAATGCTGATATTGCTTTATATAAAAGCGAAAAACTTGATTCGGCCAATAGAGAACTTATCAACATTAAAACAACACAACTAGCCAACTCTGATCTTGCCGGCAAGTTGTTGCAGATAAAAAATGCTGAATTAGAAAAGGAAGTTAAGCGACAGAAAAGAGCAAAGCGGTGGGCAATTGGTGGGGCAATTGTTGCAACTGGTGCTGCTATTTATATATCTACTAAATAAAAAACTATGGACAATATCTTAATGTATTTAGATGAACTCTCAAATAGAATGCCGTACACAATTGATGTAGAAAATAAAGGCGATGCAAATCAATCGGTTTCTTTATTTGATTTAGGTGCTATAAAAAGCGGGTTACCACCTGATTTATCTATAACTTGTCCGATTGCAGGTATCACATATGGTGATATTAGATATGAATTTGCCAATAATAAAACAATCTTTAATATTGTCCTCTTTGAAATATTATCAGATAGTGATGATGAATTAGTAGTAGGATCATATTTACATGGTGTAATACATGGAACAAACGGAAACGTCACGGTCAACACTCCCTTTGATACAGTTCCGTTAAATAACAGGCTACGGTTGTGTAAAAAAGAATTTACCATTGACCGATATAGCACCTTTAATTTTTCATTGCCAGCAAAATCAAAGGTTAGAATAAAATTTTATCCTGCTTTAAAATCTGCTAAATAGTAGCAAGTAACCATGACAAAAGAACAGGCAATAGAGGCGATGGGAAAAGGTGAGAAAGTTACTCACAGGTTCTTTGATGCTCATGAATTTATTACAATGAAAGGAACTATTTACATTGACGAAATGGGTTACAGTCTCAGTCCAAATGCTTTTTGGGCATATCGTACTTCGGAAGAATGGGAAACCGATTGGTCTGTTTATCAGGAAAAAAAATAACTTGTGGCAAAAAATAAAATAATCATTGAATTTGACGACGAGAAAGACTGCAATGAAGTTCTTGCGGCCATGGCCAGACATAACGAGATGACCTGGAATTACGATACTAAAAAAGCAATGATAAAAGTATTTAAAGAAGATAATACTATACTTGTTTCAAAATCTGTTTATAACATCCCACAGCCAATAAGACTTTAAATGAAAAATCTCTTATTATTAATAATAATTAATGTGATATCAAACTTAGTTTTATCAGTATCTGCTGAAATATTTTCATTTAAATCTGTTTGTCTCGTTACGTTGTCCGTATTAATTACTCTTAATCTTACACGAAATAATTTATCAGAAAAAAAATAGCATATGCAAAAGATAAGCGTTATTATGGCATCATATCTTGGTGACTATCCAAATGCGGCAAGTAACCGGAAATCTAAATTTATACGGGCTGTAAACTCTTTCGCAGACCAATCTTACCAAAATAAAGAATTGATAATAGTTTCAGATGGATGTCAGGATACAATTGATTTAATAAGGTCATTAGAAATGAAAACAGCACCTATACAACTTGTAACAGCTTTGAAAAAAGGTCAACTTTTAATATTGCAGAAGCAGTCACCTTTTTCCGGCTTTATCAGGAATCAGGGAATTAAAAGTGCTACTGGAGAAATAATATGTTATCTCGATACCGATGATGTTTTTTTGCCCGGGCACCTGCGTAATATAGCAGAAGCATTTAGCGGAGGTATTATGCCTGACTGGATTTATATGGACGATTTTGTAGCAGAGTCTGCCGATCTGAGCAACAAACGCAGACGTCATTCAATATTATCGGAAGGAAGGATCGGCACAAGTTGTATTGCACATAGAAAAATATTAGGCCCGAATTGGAGTGATGATTACGGACATGATTGGAGATTTATTGATTTTCTGCAAACAAAGTTTTATAACTATCAGCGATCCGAATCTGCTGGTTATCTTGTTTGTCACATTCCGGGCCAACTTGATTTTTAAATTTTAAATTATAAGAAAATGGAGAAGAACGATCAAAAAAAGAAAACAATTGAAAATGGCCACGAACCCACACTAGCACCGATGCCGCCCTCAATAGGACGTATAGTTCACTATGTACCATCATCACAAGAAAAGGGGATGTATAATGGTGGTGGGGAGATAGCAGCAGCAATTGTTGTTAACGTTGACGGAATGACCTGCAACCTAGTAGTGTTTTTCGATCACGACGAAACAGCAAGATTGACTTCCGTTAAATATAATGATGATCTAACACAAGAACGTTCATGGCATTGGCCGCCAAGAGTATAATAAAATAAAAAATTATGAAAAAAGAAATTTCTGTACTTATTTCCAATCCGATTACAGACGAAATTACGGATGTTGTGAAGTCTGCATTTAAACAGGCTGGCTCTCCTGAATCAATTCAGTTTCTGTTCTATTTGCAGAAGGGAGACAAACAAAGCTATGACAACGTACATAAGTTGGCTTCTCTCTATCCTGCTGATATGTTTAGTGAGTATCAACAGCCAAAAATAAAAATGATCAAAGGGGATTACCTAACCCAAAATGGCATTTCTGCCGCACTAGAATTGGCATCTGATGGAACTCGTTTACTTGTGTTCATCGAAGAAGCAATTCCGTTTTTCAATTGCCCCCAATGGGATCGTCTTTATGTAAATACCGGACAGGTTCACATTCCAGACAAAAAAGAGAAGGAAAAAGAAAAGCCAACAGCTTCACAGTTTTACACAATGAGGCATGGTGACAGCAACGAGTTTCTTGCAAAATCACAAGTCATCACGCTACTTGAAGAATTTAAAAAACTATAAATCCAATACTATGGAAGAAGATAAAATTATTAAAATTGAATTTAAGTTGGCAGTTACAATGTCTGTAAATGATTTATTCAATAATTACTTCATGGCATTGGGGATTTCTGTCACACAGCCGACACAGGGGTTAAATAATATTGTATTTAAAAAAGTTACTGTTCGCCTAAGAAATGAGCTTTGTAAAGAGATCGGTGAAGAAAAACTTGAAGAATGGGAAAGGATGGCATTTGAAGCACTTGGTCATATAAAAATGGACGAAGTAAAAGAACTGATTGAAAAAATGATTGAAGGAGAAGCAGACGACGATAAACAACAATAAAATACTTTATGTGGACGAATTATTTTAATAGAATCTTTTTAATTAATCTGCCGGAGCGCAGAGATCGGCTTGAAAAATCTGAAACCGAGTTGAAGAAATGGAACATTCCGTACCAGGTTATTCCTGCCATAAAAGATGAAGATGGAGCAAAGGGATTGTTCAGAACTATGCTTGATCTTTTTAACTCATGTATGCACTTCGACCGAATTTTAGTATTTGAAGATGATGTGAAATTATTATGCGACCCATCTGGCTATATGCCTAATGTGATAACACAAATAGATTCCAGAAGATGGGATTTGCTTTATTTGGGTGTCAATACACATAAACCATTCCCTCCTTTCGTTGATAATAATTTATTATCAATCACAGAAGGCAGAAGTACTCATGCAGTCGCTTATAGCAATAGAGGTATATTGAAAGTGTTAAAGAAGGCTCAGCATAATCGCAACTTACCTTTTGATATGCTTCTGGAAAGTCTGATCCAGCCAGAGGGGAACAGCTACTGCACTTACCCTTTGATTGCGACACAACAGGCAGATTATAGCGACATCGAAAAGAAAGATGTCAACCCCGTATATATTTACCAGCGATACTACGATAACCTGAAACATCTTGGCGTAGCATAAAAAGCACCAATCATAAATGAAAAGAAATCTGATCCTTACTGGCGACGCCAGATTGGAATTAAAAAAGTTTGATGATAACTATGCCGACTGTTGTATAACAAGTCCACCCTATTTTCAACTTCGTGACTATGATATAAAAGGTCAACTTGGTCTTGAAACAACGATATATGAATATATCCGCAATCAAATGCAGGTGTTTAAAGAAGTACAACGTATATTAAAACCTACTGGCGTTTTCTTTTTGAATCTTGGTGACACCTATGCTGCTTATTGGGGAGATAACTATGGAAAGGCACAATCGTTTAATGGAGATAGAGAAAATAAAGGGAATGCGCCTCCATCAAAACCATCTCCTAAATTCAGTAAATCAAAACGCATTGATCGTGGCTCAGGCCGCTATGATGGTGGTAATGCTGCGCCGGGAGAAAATGATAATATAAAGCCAAAGGATTTGTTTGGTGTTCCCTGGTCGGTGGCCCTGGCGCTGCGTGGATCGAGCGTTATTTCTCATAGTGTGCTTTCTGATTGGTCTGCAATGCTGCAACAAGCAATAGATGAAAAGAATTTAGCGTACATCTCAACTTTAAAAAATACAATTGATCTCTGGAATTTCACAGAGATGTTTAAAACAGAAGGTTGGTACTTGCGTCAGGATATTATATGGCAAAAAGATAATCCGCTTCCTGAATCAGTAAAGGATCGTTGCACAAAGAGTCATGAATATCTTTTCATGTTCACAAAAACCAACCGTTATTATTTCGATACTTATGCGATCATGGAGGAAGCAAATTTTGATGGCAGGAAAACAACCATGATGAAACCCGCAACAAAATACAACGGCGCTTTTGTTCCAGGACAGGTTGAAAATACTTTTCATGCAAGCGGTCATGAACGTTGGCTGCGCGGGCCGAATGGTGAATATCTGCGTAACAAAAGAAGTGTTTGGGTCATTAATAATAAACCATATAAAGATGCTCATTTTGCTGTATTCCCCGAAGAACTTCCTCGTATATGTATAAAGGCTGCATCAAGTGAAAAGGGTTGCTGTGCTGACTGCGGTAAACCCTGGAAAAGAATACTCGTAAAAGATGGTCAGGTACAAAACAAAAAAGCAATCAGTAAAAAATCTACCGAGACCGTTAAGCGATATCGTGGCGACAAAAGCACGGAGAATAGTGTATTTGCAGAAGGCATGATGAATGTTTATAAATCTGTTGGATGGGAGCCTACCTGCGAATGTCATGGAAAATTTGTTAAAAAGAAATTGACTAAAACCGATCCGCTTTATATTGAGGGTGAAAAGAACGAGTACACGGTTTACGAACCAAAAATCCCTCTCGATCAGCACCCTATAAAACCTGCGGTAATTCTAGATCCTTTTATGGGGTCAGGAACAGTAGCCGTAGTTGCAAAAGGATTAAACCGTGACTATATTGGAGTAGAGTTAAATCCAAAATATGTGAAGTTGAAGGATAAAAGAATTGAACAAAGTTTTGGTATGTTTGCTGACTTATGATAGTATTTGAAACAAATATAATTAAGCCACTTATAATTGCTACTGATGATTATATCAAAATCATCAAAACGTTCCCTACAAAAGAGCAGAAAAGATTCTGGATAGGTGGTGTTAAAATACTCAATCATTGGAAAGATATTCATAAGACAGTTATACCCCTTATTGAAGCCGGAAATGTGGATAACAAGGTAGTTGTTGGTGACTTAATTGGGTATAGAATGGCTTTGTACTTTTATCATATTGCCTTATTTTTTCAATACTTTGGAGATCATAAAGACACAGCATATATAACATCAGTTGATTATTTTTTTCGTCATTATAAAGCGGTTATCGGAGAGAAGGATGAAAAGCATTTATTTACTAAGTCATCATTCAGACCCAATGAGAAGAATAAAAAATGAGCGTATTAATATTGCTGCTTGCATGTATCGCCTTCTGGATATTCATGCTTGGAGCAAATCCAACAGCTTCTGAAAAACCAAAAAGAAATCTTGCGTCGGACTTTCACTTAGAAGTGAACAAGATCAAGGGGCAAATATCCCGTTGTAAGAATACCCGTCAGCTAGATTTTATCGCCAGCAAACATTTTACCGAATTAAGAATTGCTTATGCAAGATTGGATCGTGCGATAGTGAAAAAAGCATTTCTAGATCTGTGGAGTCTGTGGCTCAATCATCGTATGATTTTAACGCATAAGAAATGACTATCAGAGGAACTGCATTTTGTTTTGTTTTGGAGACGGAAGATTCAATTGAGTTTTTCAAACAGATCATTATTCCTGAATGGTTTTCATCTTACAAAAAGATGACGTCATTTAATTTCATTACACTTAAAGACGAAGATTTAATTATTGATCTCTCGTATATTGAAGCTAGTAAATTCACTTTTACTACAAGAATGAGACTTCATCAAATGCTGATTGCAAGAAGGGATCGAAACATCAATCTAATAGTCATATTACAACCATATACTTTGTCGCCATTACTTGAACATAATTTCGATGAAATAATTACTATTTAAAACAAAATCAATTGCTATGAGTTTTTCTTTAAACATTGTTGCTGATAGCGTCAGCCCTATGGGTTGCCGCCTCATTACCCCTCTTACTACTTTTCCCCGTTATATCCTGGCCGAATTAAACACCCATCGTATGCTGACCCGCAATAGTGCCAGCAGCAGGGCGATCCCATTTAAAAAAATGGTTGCGGCTGTTGAGGAAAATCCGTTCATTCCTATGGCTTGGATGAAGGAACATAAAGGAATGCAGGGAACAGAATATTTTAATGATACCGATGTTTGCGAAAGCCCTGATGGTTCACAAACATATACCCGCACATCTGTATTTAAACAAACCTGGTTGGAGGCAAGAGATGCAGCAATTAAGGCCGCAGAACAAATGACCATACTTGGTCTTACCAAACAAATGTGTAACAGACTACTTGAACCATTTATGTACCACACCGCTTTATTAAGTGCAACAGAGTGGGAAAACTTTTTTGCGCTACGGGCTGATGGTGCAGCCGATATACATATTAGCAAGCTTGCGGAAATGATGCTGGAGTCGTTCAATAACAACACACCAAAGCAATTGAAAGAAGGTGAGTGGCATATTCCATTTGGAGATAAAATTGATACGGCTGAGAACGCTGAGATGTTAGCTGCTATAATGCTGCCCGATCTAAAAGCAAGCAATGGTGCTGATAATGCAGATGAACTCATTATAAAGGCAAAAATAAAAATTGCTACTGCAAGATGCGCCCAAACAAGTTACACAGTAGTTGGTGACGGAGAAAAGGAAATGAATTTTGATAGCCTTGTAAAACTTCATAATCGGCTGGCAACGTCTAAGCACTGGAGTCCATTTGAACATTGCGCCAGGGTAATGACAATGAAAGAGTGGTTTGTTCATCACAAAGTAGTTTCAATGCCGCATGATTTTTACGAACAGATATATTCAAAGAAATATCAAATCCTTCATCATTTTGATTATATGTATGAAGATGGTAAAAAGATTTATGTAAAAGAATACGGATGGTGTGGAAATTTTCGTGGCTATACCCAATATCGTAAATTATTTGCTAGTGAAAATCAATTTGATTCCAGGCTACTTAAAAAAGCAAATTTATGACAATAGAAAATACAATAAACATTGAGGATATTTTCAATTACCAGCAACGGGTTCATGAACTTTCATATAAACATGGCTATTGGCAAGATAAGCCAAATAAGAACCGTGCTGAGATCATAATGGTCATCATTTCTGAGCTTGGCGGCGTTCTGTCAAGACACTTGAAAGGTGATACATATGAGAAGGTTGACTTTGACGAATGGAAAGACTGCGGCCCCTTTGATAAAGCAAGTGATAGTAGTGCGTTCCGGATATGGCATGAGACTTATTTTATTCCAACACTTGAAGCAAAAGTTGTAAGTGTGTTCTTGAAGATACTTGATTACATGCAAGCATACTCAGAACCTCTATATTCAAGAGAGTGTCGCAGGGTATCATCTGGAAGTATTGGGGAAGATTTACTATTGCTTAACCAATTTATCCTAGCCGCCCATAAGCAAGGCTTGTTTCATATTGATTGGGGCTATGTAATTGCCCTTATCATTAAGTTCTGTGAGTGGTGGAAAATTGATATTAAATTTTTTATTGAATTACAACTTAGATATTCAGAACTAAAATAATGATAACTGCTCAACAGTTCAGAGAAGCAATGGCAATCGTTGAAGCGTACTGTCAGCAAAAAAATAGTGTTGGCATAAAGAAACCACACGAAATAGGCTGTCGGGTTAAATTATCGGAGTTCGGTTTAGTAATGCAAGGAAATTGGAATAGAAAAAAAAGGGGCAAAGTCGTTGACTTTTTAAAAGGAGCAATTAATCATTTTTCTGATGCAACAATTTGTGTAAAGTGGGATGGCATAAAGAAACCGCAGTATATGCACATTTCGCAAGTTGAAGCAATTAAATAATAAAAATATTTTCACCTATAAAAATCCCAAATAATGGCAACGAGAATAAAAACTGCAAAAAGAAAATCTTCAAAAAAATCTACTAAAAAAGACATCATCCCTATTTCTATCCAAGAGTTAAGTGATGATGCTCTTATGATTCTTGTTAAAAAGAAAGACAAAAATGCTTTGTCAGAATATGCTATAAGGCAAATGCATCGTGATAAGGTAAAACACTTGTCTGCTGTTGAGCCGAAACCAGATATTGAGATGCCAAGATTGCTGCATAGCTACAATAAATTCTGTGCTGATCTTGAAACCAACCATCCTGATTGTGTTGTACCTACTATTGAACAATTCAAAGAAATGTTTATGTCAAAGACTGAGGCTGATGTTATTCATGAGCAGATGATAATGACCTATGTAAAATATGCCTATGAAAGCAGCGATTTAAAATCACTTGCAATTGCATACAGAAGTTATGTTGCACATATCAATGTAAAATTTCCTGGTGCGCCTCCTATTTCACTTAACGATTTTCTGAAACTTGTTAACGATTTCGATCCAACTAATTTAGATACAACTAGTTCAAAATCTACCGGGGCCGTAGTAAATAATGACCAGCAACAACCGCCTACTACTGATCAACAATATGGAACTGCCATCGCTGACTGTAAATTAATTTTTATGGAAAAGGCAAAGGATTACGGTACTGCATGGAGAGTTTTAAGAACCCTGTCGATCGTGGATCAAATTTATATTAAAACTAAACGTATCAGAACAATCCAGGTTGCTGGTGAACAGAAAATACCCGATAGCATTCGTTCTGAATTCATAGGTGTAGTTAACTATTCTGTAATTGGTTTGATACAACTAGGATTAACCGACCAGGATTCAAAAGAAATTGAATTAAATCAGTTATCTGGAATGTATGACTATGCAACAAACAGAGCAAAGTTTTTAATGATGGATAAGAATCATGATTACGGAGAAGCATGGAGGGAAATGACGCAGACGAGTTTTGTTGATATTATCATCATGAAACTTAACCGGATCAGGCAGCTTTTAAACGTAAATACTACAAAAAGCGAAGGCATTGACGCAAACTATTTTGATATTTTGAATTATGCCGTTTTTGCCCTTATCTTGATGCAAGAACATCCGAAGAAAACCAATATCAATGAATAATAATATCCCTAAAACAGTTTACGATCTTTTTAAAAACAGATACATACCAAGAGAATCAAAAATTCTTCATGTAGGCGGTGGTAAACAAGGTTATAATTACAAACCAGTTTTAGACAATAAAGATGTCTATGAAACCCTTAGTAAGAATTCGGGTAGCACTTATGTAAGAAAAGATGATAAGTGGTATGATTGGAGATTGCCATCTGATCATTTTGACGTAGTTCTTTGTGATTGCCTAAATGCCGATCCTTTGTTTTGGAGAACACTTCATCAGTTGGTTGATGTATGCAAGCAAGATGGATATATAATTTTAATTCTCAATGATGATTTGCAATTAGCAACATCCTGTTTGTTTCGTCCAGGAATCGTAACCGATTGGGGCAGGTACATGAGTTGCCATGTAGAAGAATTTCAATTTACAAATGAACACGGATTTTCATATATCGTATTTAAAAAATAATAATGACTTACGGAAGCGTAGCAACTGGATTAGGTACTGAAACACTTGCATGGGAACAGTCTCTCGGCTGGCAAGCATTATGGTTCTCAGAAATTGAACCATTCCCCTCAGCCGTTCTTAAACATCATTGGCCGCATGTTCCCAATCTTGGCGATATGTGCAAACTCACTAAAAAGAAAATTTTCAATGAAACAAACCCCGAACTTATTGTTGGAGGAACTCCCTGTCAAGCATTCTCAGTCGCAGGTCTCAGAGGTGGATTGGATGACCAGCGTGGTAACCTATCCCTTGTCTTTTGCAGAATTCTACTCAGAAAACAACCCAAATGGTTCGTATGGGAAAATGTTCCCGGTGTTTTTAGTTCTTTCTCAGATGAAAAGGAAAGTAAAAAAGATACCACTAACAGAAAAAGAAAAAAAGGAGTTAAAGGAAATAAAACAATTAACGCAAGAGGAAGAACAACCGATGCCGACACCATTATACAAAGTTCAGATTTTGCAGCCCTGCTTACAGGTTTTCAGGAATGCGGGTATAGTTGCGCATTCAGGGTGCTGGACTATAAATATTTCGGAGTGCCACAAAGACGCCGTAGAGTCTTTGTTGTCGGACATCTTGGAAACGACTGGCGACCACCTTTCGCAGTATTGTTTGAGCCGGAAAGCCTGTATGGGAATATTACGCCGAGCAGAAAGGAGAGGCCGGGAACTGCCAGCACAACTGAGAGCGATCCTTCAAGCAATCGTGGATCAGCAATAAATGAAACTGCTTCTCCTATTGCTACAAAACAAAATTCTGCAAGAGGATGGAATGATAATTTAGTAGCTGATTCTGTTTCAAGAAAACCTTATTCTGACCGAGGCCTGGATAATAATTTAGTTGTTGATGAAAAGAAATGGCCAGCAGAACAAACGGCAACTCTTGATGCAAGTTATGCAAGATTGCAAGGTGTAAGTGGTCAAGATCAGCGACAAAACTTTTCTCACCTTGTTGCATTTGGTGGCAATAACACAAAGGGTGAAATAAATGTATCTACTGCAATCAAAGGACATAACAACCGCCAGGATTTTGAATCGGAAACTTTTATAATTCAAGATGCAAAATCACTCGATGTTCGCAACATGACAGTCAACGAAGAACTATCAGCAACTATACAAGCAAAGAATAGTGGCGGCAACTCACTCAGTTTTATTAATCCTATTGTTTATCCTGCCGCACAATTAACAAGTCCAGAGAATAGAAGCAACCCAAAGACCGGCGATCCATCTCCAACACTTGCTAAGGGTGGCCAGCAGCATATAATTGCAGGAGAGTCTAAGCAGATACAATGGGCAAGCGGTGGTGGTCAGATCGAAAACGATACGGCCCAGGCTTTACGATCAAAAGCAGAAAGCAATTATCAATTCGTAAAACAAACTTCTCCTACTCTTACAAAACATAACCTTGATTCAAGATCACCGCAGTCACAGGAACAACAACAGATCGTGGCTGCAGTAGCATCTGTAACATCAGTAATAAGAAGATTAACCCCGGTTGAATGTGAAAGATTACAAGGCTATCCAGACAATCATACAAACATTCCCTGGAATAAAAAGAAAACAAGTCCTGATACATTAAGATACCAGGCAATAGGTAATGGGATGACTAAAGATGTTATGGAATGGATCGGAACACGGATTGATAAAGTTGAAAAGATCATACAGAATAATAAACCTAAAAAGAAAATTAAATCTAAACCGCATATCTAAACCGCTATTTTAAAATACATTTCTTTATGAAATCGCCCTCTAAGAATTCAATAAAACAAAAAGAAGCAACTACAACAGCAGACAGAAAAGTATTTGCTGACAACCTGCAAACTCTTTTAAAGAAAAAAGGTTTAACTACTGATGACTTCGCAGAACAAATGAGCGAAAGCAAGGATCGTGTACGACGATGGACGGGAGCAATCGCATTCCCAAAGTATGAAATGATGATTAAAATTTGTAACTTTTTTGATCACTATGATATTTATACTTTAATAACCAAGCGAATTGCCGCTTAACCCCGGTTGACAATTTCTCAATAGGCACAAGTTCAACGATTTAACATTTTTCACATTAGTAGAAGTTATTAGTTTGAATTTATGAAGATTGATTGTTATGTTGTCTCCCCGTTTTTGCTAATCACACAATTTAAAATTTCATCTCAGGAATGGCTGGTAACAGAACCAAAGGGATACGCATCTATAACCTCTTAGTAAAGGAGGTAAGTGCGATAAACCGAAACCTGCCAGTAAACAGAAAGCTAAGCCGCAAAGAACTTTATTCATTCGTCAGCAAAAAGATTTATCCATCATATAGAGGTCAAAGTATTTCCCGCATAAGATTAAAACCATTGCGGGATTTTATTTTTCATAAGATACAGTGGGTGCCAAGGAAGAAGGGTTGTAATGTCCTTGCAATTGATCCAGGCACTTACTCAGACATAGAATACTTCGTAGTTGCTGAATTTATTTGGAGAGTCCTGCCACCGTGTATCATGATAAAAGTAAATGCTGATGGATTTGGAGAGACGAATATTTTCAATACAGCCGATTACAATTATTATGCTTCCGGCATAGCGCAGATAACAAACAACATCAATCAATATCTAAATAGAAATCCATTTCAACGCACAAGTCCAGGATTTAGGTATAATGGTATGGTGCAGGTGCTGCCGGGGAAGTCAAACAATGGTCATCCTGATAATTACTACCTGGAAATGGTTTTGGAAGGCCCGACAGAAGTAGTGGTTTATGAACCGGAGAAAGAACCCAAAGTAGTAAAAATACCAAGACGTAAAAAAACGAAATATCAGAAAAAACAAGCAAAAGACGTTAAGCAATATGTGATGGACAGATTAAAGGAAATGAAGCAGCAGCGAAGCAGAATTAAAAGAATAAGGCAGCAAATTGAAAAAGATATTCATAAGTTCAAGGAGAGGTCAATGTTTTTAACAGCAGATCAAAAAAAACAGAAATTAAAATCAATATATTTGAAAGAGAAAAAAAGACTCACTGAGTTATTTAATGATAACGTCCTCAGTAAAAAGCAATATACATCCCTTAGTCGCCGCATCAAAAAGGGGTATGGTCAGAAATAATCACGTTCACAAATCAGAGAAGGTTTCATTTAGAAAAAAGAAGTTATTCAAGCAGCAGGAATTTTTTGTTGGCCTGTCTGGATGGGCTATGTATATAAGAACGATCAGAAGAAGTGGAGTGAAAGCCTGGTTCAGATCAACTTATTTTGGTAGAGAACTTGTATGGCGGGGTAAGCGATATATGTTCACATTAAAAAAGAACCGGAAATCATTAAAGCATCTTTTTCTTTATGGACTCGTCAAGAAAGACGCAAAGAAATATTTATCGAAACATCCGATCAAGAGACCAGTACCATTTCTTCCATCAGTACATTGGAATGCAAATCTTAGAAAAAGCAAACGCAACATTGTTGGAATTGATCTTGATAATGCTTACTGGCAGATTGCCCGTAATATGAAAGTTATTTCTGAAAATACATTTAATCATGGCTTTCGTGTTATCGATAATAAAATGCTGACGTTATCTACGCTTTCATCTCTCGGTGCCGACAAAAGATATATTGTTTTAAAAGATGGAATAAAAACAAATCAAGTTGAGATTATTTCAGGCGATGAACAATTAAAAAGAATTTATTTAAAAATCCGTTATAACTGCTTTAGCTACATGCAGCAAGCTGCGGCCCTGGTAGGGAATGACTTCGTTTGCTACCGCACAGATTGTATTTATTTTTTTGAAAGCAAAAGAAATATAAAAGCAATTAGTAACTTTTTTGCTGACAAAGGATTTGATTATAAATTCGTCGGTGAATGGGATGGTGTAATTGAAGATGATGAACGATATTAAATATTTATGACAGAATTAATTTATATACAGCATCATGCTGGCACTTTTGAAAACGGAATCCAGGTATGTATATTTTGTGGCCATGTTCTTTGCAATTATGACAAAAACTGGAAATCAGTAGTCGGAGATCATGTAAACAGTATTCCAGAAGGCAAGGTTTATATATGCACACACAATAATTCAACTACACTAATTACTATCAGGCCAGATGAAAATTACGGGCCACGTGATCAGTACAGAAGAAAGGTAGTTAAATGTGTTTAGAAAAACAGCTAAACAAAAGTCGCTATATTATCAGTAATAATATAATGAGCATGATAGGGATTTTCACCTGAAAAATTACCAATTGATGGCTGCAAGGAAACCTTACCTTCTTTTTCGGTTAGTACCCATCCGTCTCCTGGTTTTTCACGAGTTTCTGTTAATGGGGTTACTGTTTCTACCCCGCATCCACAGCAGCAGAGATGTATTGCTAAACCAAATTCCTTTGAGATGTACAGTTTTCCCGGCTCTAATGGCTTGGGCATATAATGCACATATATGGGGATTAATTCAACTTGATGACCTGCTTCCATAGTCTTTGAATTTTAGTGATTTGAAGGTAAAAATACTATTTAAAAATAATTTTCCTATTATTCTTTGATTATATTAGTTTTACTACATATTAATATTTATATATGGGAGAAACTACTACGAAGAAAAATGGCAATTCAAGAGTGATCGTAAATCAGGCAGTACTTGATAAATTCGGAAGCACCCTGGCAAACATCAGGAAGGGTGAAAATCAATCACAGGAAGATGTTGGAGAGAAGATGGGGGGAAAGCAACAAGGCTATATTTCCATCCTTGAAAACGATGAAAAACCAAATCCAAATCTTAACACCCTCGTTAATTATCTTCAATCAGTTGGATGGAGAGTTGTCCTGGAAAAAGAATAATAACTTTTATATATGAAATCAACAAAGAACGGCCCCGTATCTTCAAAAGTTATTTTTGAAGAATTTAAAGCAGCCTGTGATGGCATAAAAAAAACCAGCCCTGCACTACTTCAATCTGCTGGATTTGGAATGTTGGCGACTATTAACGGATATAGAGAACGTTACCCATTACACAAAATCATAACAAAAGATAAGGTAGAGGAAATTTGTAAAAAGTATGGATTGTTAATGGCAGAACTACATCGATTCGTAGGTGATGTTCCTGAAAACAAAGTGAATGACATAATTCAATTCAAACAGAATTGCGAATATAGATTTGTCTATAAGGAGAAATTTTATCGCAATGAAGAAGATGTAAAAGCGGTAAGAAAGCAAGATAGCTTTTTTAAGAGAGGCTATATTAAAGAACTTGACGAACGGAAATATTATATCTGCGCTCCTGCAAATCAGATTTCATTGAATGACAAAGCCACTATCAAAAAAGGCTATATTGTAACAGACGATCCAATTGTTTTATTTACCGAGAATCGTTGGGGGGATAACATCTATGCTGTTGTTGCGGCATGGGGAGACGAAGCAAAGGATGTCGTTAATGAGAACGCAAACTAACTCACAATATTTTTAAAATCAAAACACCCAATTCATGATTACAATTTCAGTTTCGGAAGTCCGAGCTTTCTTTCAGCGTAGCAAATCAATTAAAGAAAATAAAATCCTTCCCATACTTGCCTACATAAAATTTGAATATGATGGTGAGACCTGCACGTTAACAAAAAACAGCATGGCATCATTTGTTATTCATGAAGTGGAAGCAGAGGTTGCAAAAAAAATAAAGAATATAAAAGTTCTTCTTGATGAAAGGTCATTGTCAAGCATTATTGAAAATGCTCCGTCAGATGCTATACTTACCATTGAAAGCACATCAATAAAGAAAGATAATATTGATACCAATAAGGTACACATGGTTTGCGGTAAAAAGAAAATGGATTTCTTTGCCCCTTTTGGCGAAAACTTTCCAGCCCCTGAGAAACAGGAAAAAACAGAAGTGTTTGTTCTTGATAAAACAGTTTTAAAAGCACTTGCCGCCGCCGCCGATCATTCTGATCCTATAAAAGATGTGCGCACATGGCTAATGTATGCTTACATTTTCAATTTAGGTGCTGCCGACAATCCTACTCATTACTGTGTTTGGGGTGGAGATGGTCAGGTTATGTACTACAAAGAATTTGATAAGCCATTACCACACATGGTTCTTGAACCTGCTGCATGTAATGTAATTTGTCAATACGATCAGGTTGAGTTTAGCCAGTCTGGTAAATATTATTTCTTTGGTACTGGTAAATCAATTTATGGATTTGCGCAACCGGAAGCTGCTTACCGTGATATTAGCCCAATAGTTGCATTAAAGAAAGAAGGGAACGTAACGCTTGACCGTGCTGAGATTATTGAGTTTTGTCAAATGGTTATCGGTAATAATCCAACCGAATACGGATGTGAGGGTATCATTAAAAACGAAGGGAAAAGACAACTTAAATTCGTTTATGATAATGCTCAGTTCAGTAAATACGCTGAGATGATTTTGGATGTAAAAAAGGATTTCGATATTGATGAATTTATTTTCAATGCGAAAGCAATGCTTACCGTAATGAAATCTATTGATTCAGACAAGGTTCAATTTCACAAACCCATACAGCATAATATTTTTGTTACAGTAAAGGATGATAAAAGTTATCTAGGTGCTGTTCGTCAATTAGTATATAATCAAAGCCAGCCGGCGCAATCAGAATAAAAAGTCATAACCAAATTAACTGCACATGCAAAAGATAAGTACAGTTGAGGATGCCGTTAACCTCATTATTAAAACCTGCGACAAATCTAAAATAACCGATGGCTATCATACTTTCAATGAATTATATGATCACAGAAACATTCTTTTTATTTCTCTTTGCCAGCACATTCATGAACGATTTACAGAAGTGGTTACATCCGTAAGTGAAGTATCACCTGTTTGGCGGTCAAAGCGACACTCAACTGATGTTGAAATTGCTGGTTGGTTTCTACTAGGTATTAATCACGAACCTGGAAAGCAGATTACTTACCACCTACCAAGCAGTTTGTGGACAAAATGCGACTTTGCAAAAACACTTGAAAAAGCACCTGAATATGATGGGCATACAAGTTCGGATGTTTTAACAAGAATTGATTCGCTCTTATAAATGAACAGCATGAAAGAAAAAGCCATTGACATAGGTATAAAAATAGATCTTCCAAGTCTGCTAGAAACAAAACTCCTCCTTGAAGCAGATAGCGGTTCTGGAAAATCATGGACAATAAGAAAACTTGCAGAAGAATGCTCCGGCATGGTTCAACAGATAATTATTGACCCAGAAGGAGAGTTTGTTACTCTTAGAGAAAAGTATCCTTTTGCACTCGTTAGTAAAAATGGTGACCTGCCTTTAAGTATCAGGTATGCGGAAGCTCTTGCTCACAAAATACTTGAAACGGGTATCTCTACAATCATAGACCTCTATGAGTTCAAGCAACACGAAAGAGAACAGTTCGTTAAAACATTCATTGAAGCGTTAATGAATGCCCCAAAGAACATGCGTCATTCATGCTTGATTTATATTGATGAAGCGCAGTTATTTTGTCCAGAAGATAAAAGAGCAATTTCAACTGCTGCAGTAATTGATCTCTGCACCAGGGGAAGGAAAAGAGGACTCTGCGCAATACTTGCCACATTACGCATTAGCATCTTGAATAAAAGCGCAGCTGCACAATGTAAAAACAAATTGATGGGTAGCACTAGTTTGCCGCTTGATCAAAAAAGAGTTGGTGATGAACTTGGGTTACGAACAAAAGAAGAAATTCGTGATCTGAGAAATCTCGACAAAGGAGAGTTCTACGCATTCGGCCCCGCTATCAGCAAAGAGATTATAAAGTTTAGAGTTGGTGAAGTAAAAACAACTCATATAAAATCGGGAACAAAAGTTGTTTCCATGCCACCAACACCATCGGCAATTAAAAAAATACTTTCCAAACTTGAATCGATTCCGGAAGAAGCAGAAAAAGAAATTACCACCAAGCAAGGATATAAAAACGAAATCTCCCGGCTGAAAGCGGAATTAAAGAAATCAGGAATAGTCCAGGTCACAAAAAATGCTCAACCCATATCAGACAGGCAACTGCAAAAGCAGTATGATAATGCTGTAAAAGAATTATCATCAAAGAATAGTGAATTTATAAATGAAAGGGCAAAGGTTAATCATTTGAAACTTTCCCTTAATGCAGAAAGAAAATATTCAAGTGCTTTAGTCAGTGAAATAAATGCAGCTCTTAAAAGCATGGTTGATTTAAAATCAATTATAGATAAGCACTTTAATCATAAAATTCCAACTTCTGTCTTAGCTGTAAAACCGGAGATATCAAAGTCCGAATTCGTAACCGAGATCATGAGCCAAGATCAGAGACTTGCCGCCAAGACATTGCCCGTACTAAAAAAACCTATTATTATAGCAGATACTGAAAATGCTTATAAGACTAATGGAGATAGTGCTGGTGCTGCTCTTGATGCAAAGAGGATGACAAAGTCATCGGGCGTTATTCGTATGTTATACGCAGCAGGTATTTATTATCCCGATGCAATCACACGAATTCGTATGGGTACAATAGCTGATATGTCATCAACAAGCGGAACGTTTGGAACGCATCTTTCAACGCTCAGTTCAAATGGTTTGATTGATAAAGTAAATGGAGATGTTGTATGTACTGAACTTGGATGGAAACATTTGCAAGAAATGAATAACGTTCCATCCAGACCAGATGATTGGGTTTCATTTTGGATTGAAATATTTGGTGAAAGTTCCGGCCCTGGTAAAATGCTCAGGTTTATTGATCGTCAGCATCCAAATAGTGTAACTAGAGAAGAAATCGGTGCAGCCGTTGGTATGAGTCATACAAGTGGAACATTTGGAACTTATTTCAGTAAATTGAGAAGCAATGATCTTATTTTCGTTAATAAGAATGTGGTAGGGATTGCCACTCAGTTGTAAATCACTATCGGTTACTACTGGCTCTATTTATAAACCAAAACTGATATTTATATGAGAAACCGTTTTTTTCTAGTAGCTATTGCTACTATTTCAGTAATGCTATTTATCCAAAACTCCTATAAAGAACTCCCTCATACAGCTTCAATAAAAAAAGTTAAAGAGGGATGGAAAGTTACAGAAAGACACGGCAGAGAGGTAACGGTAAAGATTTATGAATGCTGGCCAATCTGCGAAACACCTATAAGTAAATGAAACTTGTCTATTGCTCAAATTGCAGGGATTGCTTTAAGCCTGGATTAAAAACAAAAAAATGTATGTGTGGCAGAACCTCTGCCTACATGGTAAAAGATATTACCTATATCTCAGGCAGTCATGCCGCACCTGTTAACATTCCGGATAGTGACCTTCTAGATCCTGTTTTTTCAGACGAATCAGCAATAACGATCACAAATAGAAAAAAGAATATTGATAATTCCGAAGATCAGAAGTTTTGTTCTGATGTCATTGCATACCTTAATGATAAAAGTGGCTCTAAATTTTCCAACCTGATTACATCTTCCCCGGTTAGAATGATACTTGAAAGAAGAACTGAATTCAAGCTAGAACTTCAAGACTTTTATACTGTCATTGATAAGAAAGTCCAGGAATGGAAAGGAACTGAAATGGAAAAGTATTTAAGACCAACGACCCTTTTCAACAAGACAAAGTTTGCAAACTATTTAGGCGAAAAACATTATGGCAAAAAAAGAGGAAACTTTACAAACTTCAACAGCGTTGTCGAAGAAGCAAAACATACAACAGGAGACGGAGCAGCAGCGAATAATATTTCTTAACGCTGCCAGGTTTGCCGCCAATCCACTCAATGCAAGCATTATCGTAAATAATTATTTCGGTATTGAAAAACTGCGGCATCTTACAATATCAGATATTATTGATAAGGTTTCTACCCTAAGAAAGATGATGGGATCACTTAACGCAGAACCTGATCAAATAAAGCTGGAAGCAGAACATTTAAAAAAATATTTTAACTTCTTATCCCTATCTGATGTTGACCATGCATTTAATATGTATATGACCAGTTCGCTTGAAAACCTTACAGTTCCTCACACGGTACACTTTACCTGTTTATTTTTAACACAAGTACTTTCTTCCTATAATAGATACCGCACAAGATTAATAGGTGAGCTTAACAAACTTGCTCAACAGGAACTAATGCGAATGTCGAGTACGCCGGAAAAAAGAATATCAGATATTAAAGGAATCATTACAGAATGTCTCAATCATTATAAAAATGGCTGGCAAGAATCTTTTTATAATCAAATGGTATTTGATTTTATACGCAAGACAGGAAGATTGAAAATAACTAATGATCTTATTAAGAAGTCGAGAGAGTACGCCGAAGAAAGATATAATAAGGATAAAAAGCCAGAGGAAAAGTTTACAGAAATTTCAGCTAGGAGACCGGGGGAAGTCATTAATAAACCATATGCTCAGCAATTTGAAAAGTCAATTGCAATAAGAAAATATGGGGTTGATTACTGCCTGAAATATTTCTTTGATAAGAACGAAATGAAAAAAGTCATTGGAGATATTACCGTTAATGACCTTAAAAAGATAAGCGACTTTGATAAGAAGAAAAAGAGTAATGACTTACAAAAGGATAAGAAAAATGCCGATAGTGTTAAGGATGATAATTAGCGCCATTCCAAAATATTGCTTCTGCTCACCCGCCCTTGCTCCGTACTTTTTTATAAACCAACTGTCGATCGTGGAATGTTCGGAGACATGATATTTACTGCGCCCGGGCACCTGCTCATTTACCCACCTGTCAAAGAAAACTCCATACCATCCCAGAATTAAAATCAGACCCATTATAAATGGTAAATAAATATTGGTTAGTAGTAAGAGGATAATACAGAGAAAGGCGTCCGCAAGAATCGCCATTCCCAATGCCCATTTATGAAACGGGTTTTCATATTCAGTTATCTGGCCAACTGGTATGTATTTCCTGAAAGCATTTATCGCTGGGCCATGATGCAAACTTGCAAATCGTGTAAATACGATCATAAGTATCTGTATCATGGCCCAGGTGATAAGCTGCCATATAGCTGGTAGTTGGTGTATCATCTCAATTTAACTTTCAAGTCCATTTCATATGCACCAGTATGCCATTTAAAAGCACAACTGTCAGCAGATGGTGCGTTACTTGGTTTTGCACCCTTATATGTCTCAGTAGTATCGCCTCTCAGGTATGCAAGTATATGTTCATTCCAGCAATTGCGTCCTGGAAGTTCACGATATTTTATTACATACTTTTTTAATTCAGGGTTATCATTGAAGTGGTAAAAATCTTCATAATATTTAAAAAGTATAGTAGTGTCGGTTACCTGTCCATAAGTATTAAGATAAGTGATCCTTTGCTTGATATCACCTGCGGTAAATTTAAATCCGGTGCTTGCGCCAAATCCAATACCGAGCAGTAAAACAATTAATGCACCGTGAGCAGCCTTGAATGATATGCCTTTCTTAGTGATATAATAAAAAACGTGAGCAGTAGCAAGAAGGATGACTATCATAAAGATTTTCCAACCCCATCCTGTTTGAGCAGCATCCCATCCCCAAAAAGTTTTAGTGCCGCCAAATGCAGTTAAGAGCATATAACCTGCGGCGATAACGGTAACAAGCAGAGCAATTTTTCCAAATAGGTTTTTCATAAAAGTTGTTTTGATTTGGTTAAAAAATATGAACTAAAGATAAGGGAATTATATTATGGAGACGTCATTACCCTCGTAGAATTAGGAGCCACGGCCACAAACATTCCATTGCCAAATGTGAGCGATTCCCAATCCCCCGGAGGCGAAGTTGTCAGCGTCCAGGTGACACCGTTATCAAGAGAATACATTGGGGCAGTACCGCCGCCAGCAATAGCTAATGCTGCAAATACTCCGTTACCATATCCTACTACTTGCCATGTCTGATCCGCAGCAGATGATCTCGTTGTCCAGTTAACTCCATCAGGAGATGTCATTACACGATCTCCTGAACCATTGTTGGAAACCGCTACAAATACTCCGTTACCAAATGCAATGGCTCTCCAGTCGTTTCCTACTGATGCTGTTTGAATTGTCCATGCAACACCATTGACTGTTGTGGCAACAGATTGTGTTGGAAAAGCAGCCGATGAACCAACGCCTACAAATCCTCCGTTGGCGTATGTTATCGCTCTTAAATTTATATTGGAAAGAGAAGCTTGTAATGTCCATACAACTGAATCAGGAGATGTCATCACAATCGTATTCACTCCATTTATTCCAATAGCAATATAAACCCCACCACCAAACGCCAAGTCTTGCCATGTGGAGATAACAAATGGTGTGGTTTGTTGAGTCCAGTTAATTCCATCAGGTGAGGTAAATATTTGATTTGCTACACCTGCTCCTGATAATGCCACGAACTGGCTTCCGTCAAATATTACCGCTAATCCCGATCCCAATGGAGTGGTTTGTGCAGTCCAGTTAATCCCATCAGGTGAGGTCATAACGAAATTTGTACTAACTGAACCATCAACAGCAACAAAAAGTCCATTACCAAAAGCAACACCATGAAAAGAACCTAGAAACGCCGGCGTTCGTGCAGTCCATTGAATTGCGAATGTGTTGCTGCCTATTGTAAGTTCATTGTATAAATAAGTATCATTGGCTGTAACGATATAACTATTTGAACCAGATGTTTCAATCCAAAAAAGGCCAATGTTTAAAAAATTAAGGGCTTCCACTAAACCGCCAATTGACAATGTTTTTATCTGTCCACCATAAGTTGTATAAGCAGGTGCGGCATTTAATTTTATTTGAATGCTAAAATTTGGATCAGCAAAAGTTTCTGGTGTAATATCCCAACTAAACGTTCGGAACGCATTAAATGTGCTGCTAAAAGATGGATTCCCTAATATTGAAATAGGGATCAGCGCATTTCGATTATTACGAATCTTTATAGTAAACTCCTGAGTACTCATATCTGCACCTGCATTTTATTTGGTATTCCAAAACGTTCAAGATATTCCCCAACATAATCTCTGGCGGCATAGATCATCAAACTTAATGTTTCAAGCGGAAGTAGATTGAATGATAAGGATGTCCTTCCATTGATCATTATACATTGTTCACGAACATCCATCATAAGGGATGGCTGATATTGATACGGGCTCACAGGTGGTGATACTGTCCTGATATACATCTGCCCATTTGAATCATATGTTTGAAAGGTGAGTTCCTGTAATGTTTGATCAATGCTTAAAGCCTGGATAAATAAACAACGAATAAGGTAATTGTAATTGCCAAAAGAAGCAATTAATTCATCATAGGTCAAGCCAGCTGCTGTTATTTCTATCGCAGGAGTTGAAGCAATGGTTATGGTAGGCGTATATACGGACATTTATTTTTTCCTCGTTGCGATTTTGTAAATATAAAATCCAAGCATTGCAAATAAAGTTAATCCGGTAGCAATAGTGACACCCTGATTCTCCCTTATTGCCTTACCTATGGCGTTCTTTGCTTCGGTATAATGACGCAGCAACGCATCAGTATAATTATCCTGGCTATCGCCATAATAACCACTCTTTTTTAAAAACGCTGCATACTCTGTTTCATTGGTGATCTTAGTCCAATCAATTCCTTTATACGTTAACCAATGAACTAGATCTTTTGCGCTATCAGATAAACTGTCATAATGAGCGTATGGCTGCTTGCCCTCACTCACCATTACAATAGTACTTGGCCCCGCTATGTAAGGAGACTTTCTTACAGCAGGAACTTTCATTCCAAAGGCGTTGTTATCTGTCTGAAAAACGTGAGAGGAAAAATCGGCTGACTCATGTATAGCTTGTTGAACGACTAAAACCGCACCGTGATCAGGTACGTCCATTTCTCTGGCTGCAGTATATACAATTTGCTCATTATTCATTTTTATACAACTCTAATAGTGTTGCCAGCTTTATTTTTTACAATAAACTTTCCGTCCGTTGAACGATAAGAAACAGCTAGGCCGTATTCTTTCATTAATCCCCGATTAAGTTCGTCCAGAAACTCTTTACTTTCATTTGCACTCATTGCATCCTGGTAAGCCGAAACAACATCTTCAATATCTTTTTCTGAAACTTTTTCTTCTGCGTTTTTGTTTGTATCAAACAAATAAATAACACATGCAAAAAGCAGAAATCCGGCCACGGCACCGAGTATCGTTTTTCTATCGTCAACTGTTAGTTTCATCATTTGCTCTTACTTAAATAAATAACACCTACAAATAAACCAATAGCAAGAACTCCTGCTATTGCGTATAAAAAAATATTGCTTGTTGTTCCTTTGGCCTGGTTTGCTATCAGGTAATTGGTCATTGATTCCGAAAGGATACGCAGTCTATCATTCTGCGTATTTGCAGAAAGTAGTTTTTCATTTAACTCTTGCTGCTGGCTGTTGGTTAATGATTGAAGTGCCTGGTCGAACTCCCGGCGCTTGTTCATGTCACTGATTCCTGCAATGGTATTAGCCGTAGCAGTACCAATCTGCGTAACAGCAGAAACAGGATCAATTGCATTTAACATTTCGGCCGAGTGATCAATCATTACTTCTTTTTTAATTTCTTATACATGAAAATTCCGGTTGCTACAACAACAAGACCAAGCATTCCCCAAATAACATACGTTGCAGCCTTACCTGCATCCTGTCCTAACTTCTGTACCTTTTCAAGTTGATCGTATTGCTGATCGAGAAAAAGTTCGTCTTTAGCTTGTGCTAGTTTATCGGCACATTGCATCTGATTCCATATACTTTCAAATTCGGATTTCCTTCTTTGATATGCTAGTATGTAACGAAGTCCTACCCGGTCAGTAGTTCCTAAAACCCTTTGCTTTTCAATGTCCTCAATATTTCCATCCATGTCTTGCATTACGGCCCGGATCGTCAAACAATCAATCTTAGACGTGATCGGATACTTTGCAGCTATTTCATTATATGCTTTCAAACGTTCTGCTTCCTCGTCTGGCGATGTAGCAATAGCGGTAATTATGGGCAGTATATTAAAATACTGATCCATGCTACCGGCACCGATATAATTTGCTTGCTCTTTCATTGTTACATCACATTTGAAATAGTATCCTGCTCAATAGGAGTAGCATAACTTGTCACTTGATCCGTTGGGATCATTACACCTTCTGAAACATCCTTTACAACCTGCGCACCAGTTGATGTTGCCGGGGCTGTACTACCAGCTTTCAATTCTTCTTTCTTAGCGGCCTCAACCGCATCGCTTTGTTGCTTCTTTTTCCAGGCTTGCCATCCCATCCATCCAACAGCCGCAACACCTAGTACGAGCAAAAATGTTTTAGTGTTCTTATTCATTAATATTGGATTTGTATTTTAATCTCCGTGAAGTAATTGTTCTTCACTAAGACTATTTACTAATGTATTATTTGTAGTAGTATTGTTTACCGCCAAATCATCCTCTTGCTTCTTTTTTGGTTTGAGTAAAAGATATAAACCTGCACTCACCATCAAAGCACCTACCACGACCATAATAACTCCGTACTTTTTTTTCATACAAGGCTTTTTAAATCAAGGTTGTTGTGTCAGGTCTGAATACGAGATACGTTACATCCGGATCACCGATCCAGTAAGTAGTTATATGCTTAACCACAAGATTACCGTTAGACAAAACAAGATAAGGCTGGTAATGCTCTCTTGGAAGCGGCGTATTAGCGGCAACATTTTCAAACTTACCAGTAGAAGAAGCGGTCTTGTTATAATCAATCGTTACTACTGCTGCACTGAGTGGTGCAGTAACAATTAATTTTAACGCTGCATTATTTGTCCAGTTATTAAAAATCTGCTGAGCTTTGCTGATTGCAGCACTTGTAATCTGCTGCGCCGCAGCACTTGTTTTAAGACTTGTGATGATCGAATTGAATTGAGTTTTATCAGCAATTTGAGTAATGCCCAATTTTGATTGAACAGCCGTATCGGTTTCTGTTCCCCAATCAGCATCAGCACCATACTTAGGAAGCAACGCCTTACCATAAGCGGCAATAAGTGCATTTTGCAACGCAGCTACAAGATCACCACGACTACCTTTTTTTAATGGGAATAAATTTGCTGATGATGTCAACGTTTGTTGAAGTTGTTTTGAATCTGTATCACCAGCATCTGTTCTATCATTAACTGGAGTTTTCTTTTTACGATTCAAATACAAAATGACGCCACCGCCTAAAACAAGTGGGGCCAAGATAAATAATATCCTTTTGGTTTTTGGACTCATGGTAATATTGGATTTATTGGTTCAGATACCAACCATTGCTGGTCAGTATCTTATATCAGTCGCTAATATAAGCATTTGAGTTCTGTAACTCAAACTATTAATTTCCTCTTACAGATCGGTTGGCTCACGGCCCTGGTTCATGCCTTTTGTGCCTTTTTCAAAATGCTTTTTATACCATTTTTCGCCGAATTTCTTACCCAGAAATGTGAGGAAACCGGAAAAGAATGTTACAAATCCTACTTCTATTGCCGAGAATATGTAGGCGATCCAATCAATATGGATCATGAAAAATCCACTACCATCTGTAAATAAGAAGTAGCACATTAATCCTATTACTGCACCTATGATTTCAAGAGTGTACTTGTCTGCGTCTGGCATAACTTGACTGTTTATTAATTTCCTTTCCATGCTACCTCAATTTTATTCGTTAGAAGATTTTCCATTATCAGAGGGTTGCGGTGGTTGTTTAGAAATTGCTTTTTTTGATGGATCTAGCCAGCTTGATTTCTGTTTTATGATCATCAGTATTGTATCAAAAGACAGACCAATACATAAAGCTGACCAATGAGTTAATGCCCATCCAGTAATATCTTCATAAAATCTTATTGCTATGAAGATTAGAACTGCATTCCAAATGATCCTTTTGTAATTGTCTCTTATAAGATATAAAAAAGACCATTTTCTGGGGCTGCATTTGCTTTCCGGGTCACGAACCATTGTTCCGGCAAGTAGTGTTATAATAACTCCTATACATGCCCAAAATGCACACCATAAAAAGAAAAGAGGCTCAATGTCGCCAAGTAAACCCTGCAAAAGAATTGACTGCAATAAATAGTGGCTCATAAAAAATATTGGATTTCGTTGCAAAATATAAAATAACTTTTGTATCTAATAGTAGTTACATTGGTTATTACTATATGTGGATTTCGTAACGAATCGGTTTAATAAAAAGTAAGTCATAATGCTATCACTATGACTTACCGCACGACTTTTATATCGTGATTGTAATTTCCTGAGAGATTTTTAAATCCTTAACACCAGGATACTTCTCAGCATCTACTGACAACCGAGCCGCAATTTCATCCGATTCGGCAGATACGCACTCAATCACCAAAATGTCTTTTTGCATAACAATTGGTTGATTGGGGTTCTGTGGATTCGGAATTCTTGCGTTCTTCGGAACTGCTTTAAGACTGCTGACTTTAACTTTTAAGTCCATGATCGTGTTTTTATATGATTAAAAAATAAGTGACTAATTTTTACCAAGCTGGTATATGCCTTATTGTGCCATTATCGTTTATTTTAAGCCACTTCGTAGGATTGCCAGCAGCTGGCGCATTTGTCAATGTGCCTAGCTGAGCGGCTGCTCCATTGGCATATGCCGTACCTGATGTTCCTATTAATTGATCAAATTGTTCTGTGTACATCCGTAATGAACTACCATTCGATGTTAATATAGGTTGATTACCGATATTAGATATTCCGAATTGATGAATAGAACTAATCATGTCCAGTAGAAAACCACGAGTTTGATTTTGGTAGACCGTATCAATCCCGCCATTAACAGAAACTCTGACCTTTGTACCATTTACAACATTACCTACATCACCCATCTCAGCACGAACGCCATTTTCAAACCCTTCAAACATTGGGTTTCCTGCGATAACTAGTGCAATAACAGCACTACCAGGCGATCCGTTAATATCTATCCGACTATTATTATTTACTTGATCAACATCCCCAAACTGATATCGTAATGCGGGTACATTAATATCTAAATAGTTGTTGCCTAATTTTATTTGTGAAACTTGATTATCTGCATCCATTACGAAAGCAAAATCAGAACCGTTGTCAAATTCACCCATCCGGTACAACCTTGTTGATCCATTAAGGTCAAGCATATTTAAAAATGAGGTTGTTGCAATCATTGTAAATCTCATATCCGCATCGTCAATGGCAAGGTGCGTGCCGTTAGTTTGTGCATTTATATCTCCAAATTCATAAAGATCATTTGTAAAATCAATAAATAGATTTCTAAAAACACCTCCGTCACGGCGCTCAATTGAAAAGAAATCTCCGGTGTTTGTATCCAATCTCCAATTCAGTTGATAGCGATTCGATAATCCCTGCATATCCAACAAAAACACAACATCTCCATTATGAAACATACTTAAATCAATATAGCTGTCGGCGTCTGCATTGCTTGGTACATATGCTTCAAATAACGGATTACTACCTCCTCCGAAACCTGTAATTTCAACAACTGGCCCAATAAAATTTGGGTCTCCTAAAAAAATATCTTCATTAATGATGTCAATGAGTAGTTGAAAATTACTATACTGGCTGGCAACATCACCCAACGCTACCAATATATTAGCATCATCAATATCTAACTGTGTTCCATTATTTGCAATATCAAAATCTCCAAACCTGTACCTGCTCGAAAATGGATCAATATCTAAATACGTTCCGTTGTTGTCGTAATATTGTAATCTGCCTGAGCCAGTACGCAACTCAAGTAAAGCACCGCTTCCAACTCCGAATGGGTCTCCGATATAAATTTCCTGGTTTACTTCTTCAATCCATATGGCAGTATCCATTACTCCAATATGAAGATTAAAAGCATTTAAAGGAATTTCCCTGTCACTTAATAATTGGCCTGGATTACCAACTTCACCAATATCCTGTCCTAACACAGCAATAGCCCCACCACTAACGGAAAGACCATTGTTGGCATCTGACAGTCCACCTGGGCCACTACCACCACCAGCACCACCACCAAAACCAAACGTACTATTTTGATTAAAACTCATTTTATAAATTTTAACGATTAAGTCATAACAATAATAATTGCACTGCCCGTTGGCGTAATTGTTATTCCATCAAGTGCGCCACCCGATGTTGCAGGTATAGTAAGCGATGGAGTTGTTGCTGCACCAAGAGTTATTGGGTCTGACTCCTCATTCTGAAATTTCATACTCCCTAAAACGGTGCATGTTCCAGAAATAACAGAAATGCTTATTTGTTTTACATTGTCATCTTTTGAAATTACGATCGGGCCAGTTATTGTTCTTGTATGCACACCCGTTTGTGGAGGATAAGACATGATACTTTAATTTATGTGATGTGCTTATTAGGCACTAATATTTTTACAGAACTCTTACTATGTCCATACTCGTAATCATATTATCAAAGCCATATATACTGAGATCAGGAACACTCTTTGTTACTTCAAGTGATCTGCCGCCACGATCTCTGCCCTCATAAATAACCATTCTGATTCCGGGGTCTAATTGTAGAGAACTGATAGAATCGTTTGCGATTCCATTTCTGCTCAAATGGTCAGAGTTGGCATAATACCCTGGTTGCAGATACGACTGCATATTTACATAATTCTTGTCTGCATAAACTTTCACACCTGGATTTGTTATTACAGGTGTCGCAATCGTGTCAGATGTTGGATTGATCACAGTTTGCGCAGTTGGTGTTGATGCCGGAACAGTTACCACCGGGGTTGTCGGAGCAGTAGTTCCAGGAGTTGTTGAACCTGCACCAGTCTCGGTCGTTACAGAACTACTATTTGTCGTAGTTGAATTATTCGTAGTTGTTGCAGGTGCTGGTTTCTTTCTTAAAAGAAGATAAGCAATAGTTGCTATTGCTCCCGCTACACCGACTCCAATAAGTATAACGCTGGTCTTTTTCATATAAAGGATTTTAAATTGCCGGAAGTAAAAAACTTAATTCTTACAATTCCAGCTTGTGAAATATATCATCAAATAAAATATCTTTTACATATTTGTTCTTTTCATAAAGGCACATTCTCAGTTTCCCCTTTTCATCAGAAATGAATTGCACTATCGCTGAATTTGGAAGCATCTTAAACTCCAAATTAAATTCTTTTAAAACCCGGTTCATGCTCAACTCTAGATCCTGTTCACTTCCCATGAAGTCCGAATATTGAACTTCTTCTATCGCTTTATAGTCACGACAGATCATATACTGGTTTGATCCATCTTCTTTAAGCGAAATCATTAACTGTGTTCTGTTCACTTTTTCTGAAATGCGCCCGGATGCTTTTTTTATTGCATCAAGTACGGTGGTATTAAAAACGGGCTTCACTAACATTTTTTTTAACATACGTTTTAACCTCCAATGATCTCTTTTAGGGTTGTAGAATAACTTATTGGTGTTGGAATATTTATTCCGGCAATCTTTGCTTTGGCGTAGCCTTCGATACGAACTCTCGTATCATTTGTTCTGATAAAACCATAGACCAAATCCAAAGCACTTTTGCTGGCTTCTCCCGGCAATATAGTAACTTTTGTGTCAACTATTGTATATCCCTTTGCCGGTAAAATAAACTTCGCCAAATTATTCACAGTTCCTATTTTGACATCATCAACGTATATATCAATATTCAAATCAGTAATCTCGGTTTGTAAAACGCTATCGCTTGTGATCCTCAATTTCATATTCACTATTATCTTATCAGAGGTTACCTGCTGCACATTGAAGCCAACAATATCATACCTCATTTCTTGAAGTAATGTAGATTGTTTCTTATAATAAAAATATAGCCCCGTGCCTACGACAGCTACCAGGGCCACTATTATCAATGTCTTTTTCATTATTTCTTTTTTGCCAACTTATACATAATAACCCCTCCCACGACAAGCACTAAAAATGAAATACCAGCGACCAGTATATAATTTATTTTTGTTGGTGCAGGAGCGACTGTTGAAGTACTTTGAGTTACTCCAGTGCTCATAACAGTTTGCGCAGTATCTGTTGTACCTGCACCTGTGGCTTGCTTGCCCAAACAGTTGGTGGTAATGTAAGAGCTTACTTCTGTCAAGAGTACTTCAAAAGCTGTTTTATACCTCTTACCAACAGCGTCTGTTTCCCCTGATGTAATTTTTCTATTGACGTCTGCAAGCGCATTTGAAAGCCAAATAGTTTTCTGATCCGCTTCTGCACAAGTGCTATATGGCCCCATTGACTGGCGAACCTCGTCAAGAACGAGTCTTGTTTCTTTTGCTTCTCTTGTATCACCTTCCAAAATACCAAACAGATTCAGGTAGGCTGAATTAAGATTCGACCCTTCCTGGGGTTCATTTATAAAATTGAAATAAATGTTTTTCATCTGCCTGGATTAAAATTTATAACTAATACCCTTCTTTGCAAGTAGGGTATTCATTTCTTTAATTTCATTTGCGCTGAGTTCATCATTAACAGCCTTGTAAAGATTTCCTGTGAAATCTCCCATGAACCAACCACACTGATCGTATGTCCTTACACCGTATGCTTTAACAAGTGATAAGAAATCTGCATCATTGTTCATGTTACTAAGGATCGCATACACAGTCTTACCGGAATTGCTCAGCGTATTCATTACTGATGACGTAGCAATACCAACTACCGAACCCATCGCAACAAATGACCAGTCAAAATCGCAACCGTCAAACTGATTGTGAATTTTATCTGCCCATCCAGAATATTGGCTATCCTGATAACTTGGACGAACGCCACTATTTTCAAGATCATTGAGTTCTTCTTTCGATTCATCAACGGCTTTCTTTTCCTTCTCACGGTCTATTGTCTTAGAAATAAGTTTATAGGCTTTAAATCCTACAATGGTCAGCACCGCTAACCCACCGACAACGACAACTCCTTTGGCCAAACCAGGAAGTTCTTTATAATACTTGTATGCTTGATTCATGATAAATGCTTAATTGATTTAGATGGATAAAATAACAGGGGCCATCCTCATGGATGTGCCGGGAATGACCCCGGTTAATATTAAGCACCAGCTTTTTCGCCTTTCTTCCAAGCGAAAGCAACCACGAAAACTACTGCACCTAATGCTAATGCGCCGAGTGCCCATGCGATTGCATTTGATTTAGTAGGAGCGTTTGCTGTTACTACATTGTCTGCCATGATTTTAAATTTAAAGGTTAAGAATAAGAAAAAAATTTATGACTCTTTATTTTGCTGACGAGTTTTTAAATAAGTATATCCGGCAGCTACTGCCAGACCTACCGCAACTATCAGTAAAACGTTTTTCATGATTAATTCAATTGATAGGTTTTGTAAACCAAATTATTTTTTAAAAGTTCAAGTCTTGTAATCTGCTCATCATCTCCGCTTAATCGTACTCCCCACATTCCACCGGCATGGATCGTCTGATTCTCTTTCACTATCATCTTTTTTGCATTCACCACTACTACTGCTCCAACTTGCGGATCATACTTTATAACATCAACTTGCGGAATCCAAATGTTGTTCCTATAAAGGAAATAACCGCTACCAACAATCGTTACTGCAGCGATAAGACTTATTGCGGATTTTATGACTTCTAAATTCGATTTCATAAATATTTCTGTTCAATGTTTTCATAGCTGTCCATGAACTTCTCAATATGCTGCAACCTTACTAAGTTATCCTCAGTTGGTGACTGATAAAAGGTGCTATAAAATATTTCCTTCGCTTCTATTCTCGGAAAACCGAGGCCCAGGTATATTGAGAGTCCATTGAGATCAGCCTCCAACTCGTCGTGCATATCTTCATTAACGAACAAGTGACAATATTCATGACTCAGGATGCAAAAGCGTCCTGGAACTGTCATGTTGATAAACTTTGACTTCGCTGCTTCGATCACTTTTGTAACTTTTGAAATTCTTGCAGGAGTCAATTGTTCATCCTGGCTGTCGCCCATGATCGTATTTACATATTTAATACGAAAATGTTTTGCATCGCTGACATAAAATTTATCTTCAAATGTTGGCAGCGATCCTGCATTAAAACAAAATCTTCCACAGAAACGAATAAATTCTTTCATGTGGTTTTTAGTCATATCAACGACATCAAGCTGTGACGGCAATGACATTAATTTTATTTTTCCGCAGCTAAAATTAGGCGAATTACCATCCTTATCATCAGGGTTGTCAAAGATCGAACAAACAACAGCGTTACCAGTTAATGGCATCTGTACAACCATGTTTCTTTTCTCACCCTGGTTGAACATTCTGAAACGTTTTGTCAAATAACAATGAGGTTCTTTTGAATCATGAACCTCTATAAAAATGTTACATACCTTATTTGCTTCAATAGGTATGACGATTGCACATGAACGGTATCTTGTTCCAATAACATATCTCATAAATTATACAATCTTCTTTTTTCTTAATTCCATTCAGTTGATCCCGCACCAACAATCAGTCTTTGTGGCGTTGGCAACGTTGCATTCCTGCTTGCATCATATACTTCAACAACACTATCAGAAACAATTTCTTGTTTCGGCGCAATAGCAACTATTGCTGTTGTTACTTCTTCCTCTTTATGCTGACAAGGACAAGGTTTTTTATTTTTATTACAGTAATCCCAAATAAGGTATCCGGCAGCAGCACCAGCAACTAAAATAAATACTGTTTTCATTTGTTACTTTTTTAATGATTTACCAATTAAAGCAATTGTAAGGCTAACGCCCACAAGTGTAATCACACCTACTGCGCCTATAAATAAAACCGCTAAAGCACCTGTTACTTCAAATTTTGCTTCGTTCATTTTTTACCTTTTTTATAAGCTACAACAGCGATGATTGCAATCACAACTATTGATGTGCCTATCAAGAGATTTGTTTTCTTCATTCCGAGCCAGTATTCATTTGAAAGCTCGTCCTGATATCCGGATGTTCTGTGCAATTGATCGAGCGTTCTGTAAATACTATCCGTGAGAGGTTGATTAATTGGAACTGTGGCCTGTCCGTCGAAGTTCATAAAGTCTTTTTTCTTCTCACGACCAATCCACTCTTTGAACCCAAGCTGACCGCCATCTTTCAAATACTGTTTATGCATTTCATTTGCTGTCATATATCACACAGATGTAAATACCCTGGCTACTACTGCACCGATCACACTTCCCACGATCCCACAAACCAGCATGTTTTTTTCTTTTGAATAACCATAATACATTCCGAACAGTCCACCAACAGCAGCACCGCTTATCGTTGCTTTGTTTTTATGTGTCGCCTCATCTTCTGGCCCCGATGTGCCGATAGAAGCGATCTTGTTCATCATGCTGCCTCCTTCTGTTGTTTCTGCCATAGCACTTATTTTTTATTGGCCGAGTCCAGGATCATTCCAATTGCACCACCAATCATTCCACCACCAATGAACCACCAAAATTTTCCTTTGTGACCAGAATTAGCAGCCCATATAACAGCACCAACAGCACCGATAGTGCCTAGTGATGCTTGCCAAATGCTGCTCTTTATTGTTTCTTCCATACGGAATTATTTTTTCTTTCTTATTGCGAAATACCAAACGCCGAATCCAAGTAATCCGACACCAGCAATGATCCCGATCCACGCACCGGCACTCAAACCCTTACTCGTTCCACCACCAGCCGCAGCCGCCGCTTGTTGTTGCGCAATTTGAAGATCTAGCATCTTCGCCTGTAACGCCCTTTCCTCAGAATCTTTATTAATATCAGACTGCAATTTTGTTGAAAGTGTATCAAGTCCTACATTAAAAAGTTTGCTCAGGTTATCACCAGTCGCAACACCACCCAGGCTCTGCCAGAAAGTAGTTTTCGTTGCAGTTGTTGTGGTGGTTGGCGTTGTTGAGGTAGGCACATCACCAACGTCAGTGGGATCAGAAGCATCAAATAGATTCAGATAACTAGGTTGCATGATGAAACCTTTTCTTTCTTCTGTCTGCGCCATTACCATTCCGGTTAGATAATCGGAAACTTCTTTGCGGAAAGTTGTACTTTCTGCAATCGCTTTTAAGAAAGCGTATCTTGCATCCGAATCTTTCATTTCGTATGCGCCTTGCACACCATTACGAAAAAGTAAAGTGCGAATATCCTGTGAGTTCTTTTGGAACATCACATGGGCAAGAATTTCATCTATTCTTTTTTCAGGTATTTTAGCAATGCTTGTTGCGTTCATGATGATTAAGATTTTGATGATGCTACAATTGCAATACCAATGACCAAAGCACTTATTAAAATGATCTGGCCATGTTGCATTAAGAAATTATTTGAAGATGCAGTATTTACATAATCTGCAATTGATTTCGATTTTTCCTGGCAGGAACATTTCTTTTCACCCTGCTCAGATGACGGTGCAGTTATGATCCTCCCTGAAACTTCTTCCAGCAACTGCTTATCTGGATGAAGCGAAACAATGTCCAGAAACAATGGCTCTCCAATTTGCTTAACACCCTGTTCAAGCAAATTCGCTACATCTACATTATCGGTTGCACCTTGCAAACTGATGCCGTACTTATTGAGCAACGCCCTTGCTTCATAGGGGTTGTTGCTCGTTATATATTCATAAATAGTTATCACGGCTGAAATTTTATTGATGAACTAAAAAAGGCAAGGCAAATTCAATTCGCCTTGCCTTTATGTTGAGGTTTTCAGTTTCAATTACTGACGAATAACACCAGGGTTACCGTAAGCAGCCGTGTCAGGCTTACCAGCCAATGGATTGGCAGGATTAATTTTAACTGATGGGTAGAACCTGATAGTCACTACCGCATTCGCAAGAATACGGGCGAAAGTCAGCTTCGTGAAACCATCAATATTATATTCCTGCTCAACAACATTCACACCATCTTGTTGCTGATAAGGGTCAACCGCAGGAACGATAGGTATCCTTACCTGCGTACCGTTCGCATCTTTGGTGATGATGGTGAACACTTCCAGCACTTGGGCTGTTGGTGAAGAACAAGCCAGATAAGTCTGACCCACCATGAACGGATTGTTCTGTGTTTGATACAGCAACTCACGGTAGCTTACGCCAGGGATCGCTGAACTGATCGTAATTGATCCGATCACCAGTGAACCCGCAGCAGTAAAGCCGGAGTTGTTGATGTACTCGTATGCACCGAGAACATCAAAATCAGTTACTGCCGAGCCTGATGCACTAGACACCACGACCGCATACGGCATTGATTTTTTTACGGGAGCAGCGGGGCCAGCACCTGCGCCATTAGCGTATAGGTTCGGCTGCATGATAAAACTTTTTTGATCGTTCACGAAGTTCAAGTGCTGGTTACTTGAATTACCTCTTGCACGATTGATGTACTGTTGTACCTTATTCATGACATTGGATTTTTGGTTAAAAAATAAGAGATTGGATTTTATATCGAAAAAACTTTAATGATCTTTTTTTATGATGCGGCTGTCGCAGTCGTTGCAGGTTTAGCAACTTTTGCTTTGTTGATTTGGTCGTATGCCCACAGGCCAAGTAGTGTAGAAGCTGTGCCAACAGCAAGCATAACGAGATAAGTCTTTGCGTCTTTCATGATAAATGGATTTTTGGGTTAGTTATTACGTTGCTCAGACAACGTAGGTTTTTATTTCAGGGATAAATTTAAAGGGGCTTTTTGATACTTTATACTTAGTGGCAAATAATATATTTGCCAGTCGTTAAGCCGCTGGTCTGAAATAGTTATTGTAAATGCGATCAACCTCTGTTTTAAAAGCTGCTTCATAACTATAAATTCTCTTTCCTTTTCCATCTCTACGCTCTGATAATTGAGTTACTGTTCTATAATTCTCACTCATGTATTGCTCAATACCTTTGCGAATTTTTTCTTCCGGTAAGTCAGCAATTATTTTTTCATCATCAAAATTTACATGAAGAAAAAATCTTACGTTACCTGTTCTATATTCTTCGTTGACCAGTATCTCAGCAACTTTTAAATACTCATACTTATCTTCAAACTTACCTCTGTGACGATCCACGCTATCGGTATTCTTGTGCATACGAAGCACATTTATATTTTGCCAGACCTTTGTGGTTAATCTACCTATTGACTGGAATTGCATGATAAGATCAACACCCTGATGCGCAAGCGTACACATAGCACCCATTACATCTTTAGTCATCGTATCTGCAATATACTTGTTAATATCTTCCACAAGTAAAAGTCCATTGAAGTAAACAGATAGAATCCAGTTAAGCACATTAACCATATCATCAAGAGTCATCTTTCTTCCATCATCAAAGAATGGGGCCACACGCCTGATCTCTGCTCTTGTTTGCGCCGCAAATAATGGAACATCTTTTAAAGCAATTGCTTTTATATCAGGAAACTTCGACTTATCCGAATATTCATTGGTGACATCAAATATCAAAACCTTTCTTCCCCTGCGCACATAATCACGCATGATCTCTGTCGTCTTGTGCGATTTTCCAATACGACGCTTACCACAAACCGCCATTAGTATCGGATACCGTGCCATTAAGGTTTTTTAAATTTATTTTTACTTCCAGCAGGTCTGCCGGCTTTTCTTTTTTTACCATCTGGAACATTCGTTGTTGATTGCATTCTTACCCTGGTTTCATCAAGAACCTTTGATGCACGTTTTCTATCTTTCTTTATCGAATCTTTTTCCTGATTGGCAACAGTTTTTAATTTTCTCAGTTTACTTGCTCCACCATACTGAGGCATTCCATCACCTGAATTAACCATCGGGATATGCTTAGCAAGGATTTGATCTTGTAAAGCAACTGCTACTGTCATCGCAGGTTCTTGCACTATTGTTTCTGATTGATGCGGCCCTGGTGATTGTGGCGGCGGGGGTGGTGGAGGCGGCGTATGTACTGCTCCCGGCTGACGTGAATTTTGCGTATGCTCTTTTGCAAACCTTAGCATGTCGGTTAACACCATTCTTGTTTTAACGCCTTCCTGAATCGCTAATGCTAGATCCTGAAACAACAAGAATAAAATTAATTGTGCATCGGTAATACCATGACCACGCTTTGCAAGTTCTCTTGTTAATGGTGGGATGATCGCTTCTTTAAAATCTTCTGTTGTTTTAAATAGATGCGAACATTGTTCATTATAGAAATTGAAAAACTCACCAAGCGTTTTTTGTTCATCGATACCAACCGGAACAATTAAGGATGGATCAATCTCACCGTTATTGACAAGTTTATTGACCTTGCGTTCACTTATCTTGATAAGACCACGACCCTGCAATTTTATTTGCTCATATAATCCTACAAGATACCTTGCCATTTTTTCCGCAGCATCATCTTGCTCACCCTTTGGCAAATCTGCCATATCAGGATTGTATGGCTCTTTAGGCTTCTTCTCCTGCTTTTCTTCTGTGTTAGGAATACCCGATTCTCGTGGTGGTGCGGTATAAGTTGGCTCTGGAATATCCTGGTTCAACTCTCCCTGATTGAATTGCGATTCAGGCTTAGCGTATGGGGGAACAAAAACATCTCCCCCCATTGGATTATAACCAGCCGCCGCAGATGGAGAAGAAGTGGCTTGTTGGTTTTTCTCAGTATTGGATTTTTCAGTTTCTTTCATTGCAGTATTTTATTTTGATTTGGTAAACAGATCATCAAATTCCATTTTTATTTCATAGTACATTCTTTCGCTTATCAATTTTCCATTAAGATTGGTAACATCTTTTAGATACTTATAACAAAGTGATGTATCTTTTTTTAAGTATTGTGCCACTTCATCTGCATCTACTTCATAATTCTTAATCAGATAAAAACAACAAAAACCAATTGCATACTTCCTGTGATTTTTTCTTCCACTACCATTGACGATCTCGTATGCGGTAATGTTCATCTTCTGGCTAACAGCTAACACAACCTTTTGTACCAGGGGATTATCAAACTGCACGTCGCCGGACAATGCTTTGTCGAAAAGCTCATTGACCGCTTCACGGCCAAGAGTTTCTACGGCTACAAGAAATTTTTCATGCAGGTTTGCAGAGTAGGACATTAGAATTTTTGGGGTTAGCTCAGAAACAACAGAAACAAATTTAACGAGGTGGTTGACGAAAAAAAAATTCGTTTGTAAAAAGAGAGTAGCGATTAGAAAACCGCTACTGACTGAGGGCGTTAAACTAATTCTGTTAATAAGTCCAAATCATCATTAACTTATCAAGCGGACGTTTTACGCCGATGCCAATATACAATGGATATTTTGTTTACCACAATAGAGTATTACATTTGAATGATTTTTCATAGGAATTTTTTTTTGGAAACGGGCGGCTATTCTTAGTCGCCTTCTTTATTTTATCATAGAAAAGATTACTATATTTAGATGCATTTTTTTTATTTTTAGATGTGTCTGGCGGTTGTTCTCAACTGCCATTCGCATTTATAATCTGAACCGCAATTTAAACTCTGGATTAGCTACCACCTTTTTTGCAACTATCATTGCCGTATCATTATCACTTGGATAATGCGCACCAATATAAAGCCTGGAAACAGAAACGGCTTTCGTTAAATCTTTCATCTGAGTATATGATTCCGGGTAGTGATTACCCAACACTTCGCAGGTGATTGCAGTAAGTGTGCTATGACCGGATGGATATGAAGGAGTATTTGTGAAGTAAGAAAAGTCAGGGAACAAATGAAGTCCATAATAACATGCCAGCTGCGATGGACGAGGACGATTAAAAAAATATTTCAATTTAGTTATCAAAGGGGCCACATCATTTTCAATATTCAATATTGTCTGATTGATATTATCGGGATCAGCACCAGCAGACACAAAAATATTTTTTATGAAATTCAGTAGTTCGTTATCAAATAGATGATTTTGTATTTCCTTTTTTTCACTTAAAAAAGAGATCAACGATTCTAATTCTTTTACGGCTGCAGTAGAGGAATTTTTTGGAGGTGAAAACATTTTTAATTCAGGAACTAACCTGTCCAGATATGATTCCTGCTGCATTATTTTATAATCCCGTAATGATGGATTGCCAAAAACTATTTTATCAATATCTCTTATCGTTGGTTGCATACGCTTTTAAATTTGAAACCCCGTACATGAATATACAGGGTTTCTGTGTTATCTTGAGATTTGCGTATTGTAAATGTATGTATAAAAAGGAATACCTGTGATAGAAATCACAGGTATAGGTTTATCTAGCGTATGAAAAATGACAAGGTTGGTTTTAGTACTTTTGATAATTCGGGCCAAGTGCTGCTTGAACATTTTGCGAAACTTCATCAAGCTGCTGGCGAATCTCACTCTTTTCGGTTTTTGAATATTTTATTTCTTTTCGGTAGTAATAGATGATCGTAAACATTGCACCAAATACAATAGCACCTACAAGCACATCACCAACATTTATACCTGAAAAAAAAGATGGCGTTGGAGTTGGCGGGGGAGTATATACTGGCGCAGCTTGTTGTATCGGTGGCGCTGCCGGTGCTGCAACCTGCGATACATCGCCTATCGGCCCTGGTGGTGCAGTTGCTGCACCGTCTGGAATAACTTGATCCATAAATATTTTTTATTCAGATTTTGAAAGATGTACTATTAATCCTGTGATTGAAACTGCACCAAACACGATCCAGAACCAATCTTTTCCTTTACCTGTTGGTGCTTGTCCATTGCCACCACCTGCACCGCCGCCGCCGAACAGTCCACTAAGGCCACCAAGAATGCCGCTACTCTTTGGAGCAGATGTTGTCGGCGAAGTTGCTGCACCACCACTTGTAAGAGTTTCAACACCCCCACCTGCACCGATCACACCGCCACCACCATCACCCACACCTGCCCCAATGACTCCACCGCCACTAGCGCCGCCACCAAAAGTTTGAACAGGGGCAGTTGTAGTCTGACCACAATTACCGCTTGGACAATATTCATCAACAGGGCTTGATTTCGGATTACAGATAATTTCTTTTCTTGCATACGCATACTGCAGCCATGCCATCCATGCAGCATAACCTTCCGGCGTGAATCTTATCATTATCATGCTATTTTCTACCTCTCCTATCATCCTAGTGATAGTAGGGCAATCAGCATTATCAACATTGTTGTAAGTGTAAGGAGTATTTACAAGAGTAGTGCCGCCGCCGCTTTCCATCAAAGCATTACCAGCACCAAGACCCAATTCTTGCTCTGGAACAATCGGTTTAATACCGCCACTACCCAAACCCAGGTCACTAGTACCTGCACCAATTGCATCACCTCCACCACCTGGAAGAAGTGTTCCACTAATGCCGTCATCACTTGGATACATATTTGGATATAGTGCTAATGGATCACCGGATTGAGAATAGCCTTCTTGCGCAGCCATATAATTTAAGTATCCGGAACTTGGTGGAACACCTACGAAGTTCAAAAAATGGTTACGTTTTGAATTGTGGTTTCTTTTCATGACATTGGATTTCTTCGGGCGTAATGTAATAGATTTTTTTCTGTAATTCAAACTAATAACTTCACTCATGCTTCATTGGTTGAAAACTGACCAGTACCATCAACCACATAAAGTTTAGCTGATCCTGGAAGTGCAGTTGTATAAAATCTTCTGATTCCAAGAACTCTATTTTTATCAAATTCGGCAAATGAAACTTTATTACCCTGGTTTCCACCAATACCAATATAGTTTCCGGCTTTTGTTTTTGCTATCAGTACAAACACATGACCACCACCATCACGGTCAATAATAACAATGTCTCCCATTTTTTCATCACCGGCAGTAACTTTCGTTCCCCAATTCAAAAGCCACTTGGCCCGAAGAAGATTATAACGATCACCCTTTACATCTACCTGCGGTTTAGCTGTTATTCTGATAAGATAGTTAATGAAAAGAGCGCACCAAGAAGTCTCGTCAGAAGTATATATATCAGAAACGCCTATCGATCTTGCCATATCCAATATGACAGGATTAGCATTAGAACCTGGATATTCTCTTACTCCAATATATTGCAATGCTGCTGAAACCATCTTTGGTAGTGTGCCGATAGTTTCGATCCATTGGTATTCTTTAGGTAACATAAGATCTAGATTTTATTTTTATTTATAAATTAGAATTTATTACTGCTATATCATCTTGTATGCAAGTACAACAAATACTTGTTCCTATTCCAAAAATTGCGGGATAACCGCCATACTGCCCCATGATCCAACCCACTCTATAATTATTTACCAGGTTACAGTTTGAGTCATATACTGATTGATGTCTGCATCCGGTCATGTGCCCTGGTTCATGTGAGCAAGCATGAGCTATATAATCTGCCCTATAGTCGTAAGCCTTGCTAAATACAAAGCATGGTGTACCATCTCCCCATGTATATGAATTAATATAAGCAACACCGCCAGCAGATTCTGGATACCACTCATGAGAGGCCGTGATTATAACTTGCATTCTTCTACTCTTAGGATAAGAATTAAAAACAGATAATGAATCTGTGATTTTAATTCTCTTAACAAACCCTTTTTCTTTTGCATAATCAGCCGAAACTCTTACACGGATTTCTTGTTTTTGCGTATCGCTTAATCCACTTGGACTAAAAACAAGTGTATTACCTGATCCGTAATTGATATTCCATAAGGTGCCTGACAAAATCTCTCCGTCATAATCCAGATATATACAAACTTCTGCTGTATCTACCGGAGGATTAGTCGTTGTATCGGGTGGGTTGTGTGGATTACCACCACCGCCTTTAGGCGGCTTAGGCGGTTTTTTAGTAGCAATTTCCGCATCCCTGGAATGATTGAACAATTCAACATCACCGGGGTATTTTTTTGTTTCAGGTACAATTTCTCTTTTACAAGAGAAAATAATGATTGCGATTAAAGCAACCAAGCCGATTAGTTTTAGGTTTTTCATATTGTGGGATTTTAACTTAAACGAAGTTATTTTTTCATATACCTACGCCAAATAATATTATAGGCCATTATAAAAACAATACATGCTATTAACAATTGCCAACCCTTACCGATAAAACCAATTTGAAATAGATGTAACTGCGCAAGTATAGTTGCTGAGATAAGAATAAATATTGTTGCAATCGGCATTAGCGTTTCTGCATCTAATCTGATCAACCCAAAAAACTTTTTTTTATCTCTGCTTATTTCTGGCTTCCAGAAAGAATCATTCTTTCCGACAAGGTTGGATTGGTCAAAATCAGTGTGTATTATTTCCCATAATGCACAAGGCCATGCGCTGAGTATAATAAGTAGTAAATACATAAATATTGGGTTTAGTTTGAAATAATTGTTACATCGAATCTGTTCTTCGGGAACTCTGGAAATTCATCACTCCTATTTTTAATAAGTGATTGAAGTGTTATATCTCCTGTCTTGACCTGTCTTGCATGTTCGGCACATGGAATAAAGCCGGTATATTCTCCGTTAATATGCGCCGCATCAAATCTCATTCTATCATCGTCAGTAAGCCTTGTGATCTTTAGTAACTGTGGCGGCTGGTCACAGAACGCTTTTATACAACAATCAGGATAACCAAGCAGCTTTCCATAAGGTGCATTTATATCATACCATTTTTTAGTCCAGTACCAACCAAGTAAATAGCCAGTAGTTACCCCTGCAATCGCTGCTAATATGTAATGTCTCTTTTTCAATTATGTAAATTCTCCATTGTGCAAATGACCATGATAATCTCCGATCTGAATACTTCCACCACCGGCACCGCAGGTTACTCCATTTTTATCTACATTAACATTGCCTGACTTTGGATCGCCATGACGCACCCAACATTTATGCGGACGTGCATCCTTATAAAAATGTCCTGCTTCATTATTTATTTTATGCTGATGATATGAAACTCCACAAACTTCACAAGGACTATCGCAATTAGTGCCACGTCCATCAATATTCCAATCACAACCATTGGGAGTTCTTACATGCAGTGATATGCCATCAGCCCCGCAAAGTTCTGGAACATCATGCAACCAATCTGCATCCCACATCGCACCAACAGGGGCATTGCGTCTTGTCATTTTTTCACCAGTTGGGCTTATGTATTCGGCATCACGCAAAATTGATCTGTCATCTTCTGGCCTGAACTCATAACCGCAATTACAATGAACTGGCCATTTGTATTTTTCTTCAATTAGTTTTTGAAGATCATCAGGGATCAATCCGACCTTCCTATCATCTGACAACCTATATCGTTCTTCAATAAGTTGTCTGGCGTAGTGAGTACCATTATTAGAAAGTGGACATCCTTCACCTTTAGAATATACATAAAGAGTGAGTTGTATGTCTCCGGTTTCTTCAATATAAAATGTTTTTATTCCCATTTGATTTCAATCGATCGTTTTTTGAATTAGCAATGATTATCACATCTTTAAACGGATAAATCCAAGCAACTTCAAACTTCCTTCAACAGTTCCTGGAACAAGCGTTCTCGTATTTTTTGAAACACCATCACCTTCTGCACTACCGGATAAATCCGAGTTTCCTTCAACAGTAAAATATTTATCTCCTGAATCTCTTTTATAAACGATACCCGCATGTCCTTTTGACGGGTCGTTCACGCTTTGCCAAATGATGATATCACCAGACATAGGCTTTCCATCTATGATCACTTTAAAAACATCTGGATGCTGTTTTACATTTGCCCAACTTCCTTGCGTTGATCCTGTAAGAATTTTATTGATCTCAGCAGCCTTATTGGGAAACGCATTCATGTAAAGAGCTTTTACAAAATACATGCACCAGGCTTCACCATTTTTCCAGCCAACTGCCTTTAGCCACTCATTAAGCTGCGGATCAGAAACCGCAACATTATTTCCTATCTCATTTACACCAGCATAAAGTTTTGCCAGCCGGGAAACTTTTTTTCTCCAAGATAAAAGCATAAATGCAGCTACTGCAACTCCTGCAACTATAATAGTGTGTACTGGTTTTATTTTCATTAAAACCAGGTTTTATATGCCCATATACTAAAAGTGACCATTGCAGCCGATCCTAGAATTATAGGAACGGTGTACTTCTTTTGACTCTCAGGAAGTTTCTTTTTAATACCTGTGATTATAACATCAGAAAGAGTGTTTGATGCTTTTTGTCTCAGTTCAGCCTGGCCGAGTGCAAGTTCTTCGGGAGAAAATCTTTGTGTTCTATAACCAACACCGGATATTTCTACTGATATATCCGGTCTGTCTAAGAGCGGATCATTTATCATCAGGTAACCATCACTATTAACCATAGTGCAACTTCCTTCCTGCTCTCCAGTAGCATTGTTTATAAAACATGCGCTGAAATATCCCAATGGTTCTTTTGTTGTGTAGTCCACAACTAAGGCTTGGATTTTCATATATGAAATATTGGATTTAAAACTAAAACACCCGATACACTAAATCATCTTTAACAAGTTCGATCCTGTTTGGTTCTTCATCATATCCATACGGCCCGAACCTAACACCCCACCCACCACCGGCAGCAGTAATAGAGCCTTTATAGATATGCCTTTCTTTTGTTCCGATCTTCACCGTAGCAATTCCTTTCTTATAATCAATTTCCACAATTTTTACATAAGGACGATATACGTTCAGGTATATCCAATAACCAGCCCCAATTAGAATGGCAATAGGCATTGCAATTGCAATAAACTTATCAATTCTTTTAGTTCGGTTAGCGATGACCTGTAATGCCTCCATATTACTTGTTTTTGTTTACAAGATATACCGTTGTGCCTATACCTGCAAGTGCCAGTATGCTGCCAAGTACCCAACCCCAACCACTACTTTCTTTCTTAACGGATGGTGGAGTAGCAGTAGCTGTTTGTTGCTGCTGTTGTTGCTGTTGTTGACCTTCATCAGCCGCAGGTATGGTCTGTGCAGCAGGTGTAGCAGCAGGTGTAGTGATGCCGGTAGCCTTCACTTGTTGCTTATCACCAGTTTTACTTTTCCTTGCATCGTTCATCCTTTTGCCTTGCGTTTTGTAAGTAGCCTCGTTCTTTTTGTACCTGTCAATGCCATTGCAGATTTTAGTATCGAGAGCTTCCAAATCCGCTTTTCCTTCTGCTATCTCAGCATTGAGTGTACTGATCCTTCTCTCTGAGAGTCCTTCTGTTTGTAACTCTTGCTCTGCATCACCAATAGCCTCAGCTAATTTGTGATAATCCTTAATATCTTTTTTTACACCTGTTGAAACAGTTAGTTCCGTGTAGCCATGTTCTGTAAGTTTACCGGGGAATTTCATGATAATTGGGTTTAGGAGTTTTGAAATTTATTTGCAGTATTAAAATGTTTTGTCAATGATATTGGAATCCGGTATAAAAGTAATGAAAATAATTATACGGCTGATTTTGCTCTCATTTGCTCAATGAGTTTTTCCATTCTCTCTTGCAATGTCTTAATACTAACCCATTGCTTGAAAATATAACGATCAATTTCCTCAGCACTCTCCGCAAAATCCTGGTCATACTGTCTCCATTTGTTTATATTAATGTTATCTCCATGAGAACCATATGAACCGGAATAAATAGCAAATGAATCTTTATTCTGATCAACCGTTATTGTGTATTTAGTATCACCTTCCATGAATTCCCAATCCATTTTAGTATGCACGTTCTTATCCTTTCCTCTTTTCTGAATATCAGGCTTACCCAGGGCCGCAAGGATCACAGGCGAAGGTTTATAATCATTTAAGGACGTTCTGATTTTCTCTGGATTATTTTCCTGTTGTTCAATAAATGTTTTTTGAACCGCAGGTGCTGAATCGTTTTCCAAATTGCCAGCCTTATTGAACCATTCTGATACCTGACCAACTTCGACATCTTCATATAATTTTGTTTCTTTTAGTTGCTTGATATGTTTGGTTGCTGAAAGCTTTGAATTAAACAAACCGCCTTCAATCCAAATGTGTGGCTTAAAGTTTTTATTCTTTGGAGTTACCCAAATATAAAACCAACCTTCTCCAAGTGTTTTATTTACTTCACCACCACTTGCAAATTTTTCAGTTTGTGATTTTAGATTCCAATGATCAATTCCTGAAAAATCAAAAGTGAGTTCGTCTTTTTTAATATCGTAAACAATATCTCCAACACTTTCAGGTTTCTGGCCATGGTAGTAAACAACTACGACTTCGACTATATTGCCGCCTATCTTTTTTAATAATAACTCTTTACGGTAAACATGATCAGTTGTAGTGTCATGTAATGTAAGGTCTTTAAATACGGAGATATGCTTATCGCCAAAGAATTGTTTCAGTCTTTTATATAGCTTTTGTTCTACCTGTGACCATTCAATATAACTATCTGGAAGTTTGCCGCCTTTTGCCATTTGAATCCTTTCTTCCAAATCTACCTCATTTGGATATACGGTCGCAACTACTTCTGTTCCCTTTCTTATATAAGCAAAAGCATTGTAATATTCATTCGATGCTTTTATTACCGTTTGCATTGCAGTAGCAATGACAACAGGTTCAGTTGTATTATAGCTAGATGACATCAGTTTGCTTAATTCCAGCTTACTATTTTCAGTTTTTTGTATCCATACTGCGACATCATAATCATGCGGAGATGTAAACTCACTTTCATCTATTATTTCTAAAAGTCTACGAGGAACTTTTGTATTTCTTTTTTTCCAAGAAGCAAGGATCATTTGTTTTTCACTATCAGATAATAACTGAATCGCTCGTTTAACAATGTCTGCTCCGTAATCTCTGACGATCGGGCCATAAGCAGGATCACCGGCGTATGTTCTGGGATGATCCATACCAGTTGCTTGCTCCTGAATAAATCCTAACATCTTTTCAGGGTCGTTTGCATACAACTTTTTTATATAGTCATCCTTTGGTAATGCTGAGATATCATTTAGCAGTTGCGTTTGATCTGGAACAATACCACCATTATCGTACATAAACTTAACATTGTTCGTTGCTACACGATAACTGCCATCCTTATTAAAATTTTCAAAATCATTAATCTCAATCTCCACAAATCCTTTCTCACCAAAAATGCGGATAGTGTCATACCCATCAGAGAATATATGTTCGCTTATGCCTAAATATTTTCCTATCTTTTCCTTTTCGGCAATGTCTGAAAAAAACGATCTATACTTTTTTACAAATTCTTCTTTATTCGCAACACCTGTTGCTTTTATTTTATCATTACCGCTTGAATACCGATCCACCTTACCACCTTTTGCAAATGCTTCTGATTGTTCTTCTAATTTCCAATGCGGAACTTCTTCCCACTCTGATTGGGGTAGATAATATTTTTCAATTTCTTTTGCATCCTCTTTTAAATGCAGAACTGGTTTAAGTTTTTTATCTCCATTAACATACCTGCCCCAATAGTCAATAAGATAATCACCTACAATTGCGAAATCATGACCACCACTATCACTACCAATTTTTTCACTATCGTTATCTTCCATGTCAAGAGAATAACCATATACTTTGCCACCAAATGTATCTGCAATAAGCATGGCGCTCGACGTACATTGAGTTACAGAAAGATCATGAGAATATCCTTCTACCCTCCAAATTGACATTTCCAAATCTTCGTCATATATTTCATCCTTTTCAAGCTGGTGCAGATAATCTGAAAGTTTTCCCTTCATGTCAACTGTTCCACCCTTTGCATATTCCGATTTTCTCCAACCCGGGCCTTCCAGACTACCACCTTTTTCTTTTTGTTCATCAAATGCAACATATTCATCTTCCCTGATATCAGTAAAGGTCTCAAATGATTTCAATCCATACTCTTTTTTTATTACTTGGATAAGATTGTCATACAAACCATATAAATATTTTCTTTCAGCACCAAATGGATACACATAAGTAAAACCACCTTCGGCAGTAAATATTTGTTTTTCAAACAGCGATCCACTTACTAAATAATTATTCATGCGGCCCAGAGATTGCAATTTGTCAAAAACAAAACATTCAAAAGCACGGGCAAACATTTCTGCTATGGCGATCCAATACTGACTGCGCATACGACTACTATAATATTTGTAGGCACTTTCATTTGGCGCATCAAACTCTACTTCATAATCATCTAAGTTGAAATGAGCAATGACAAAACCAAATATCTGAGACTGCCTGATAGGATCATCAGTAACGAGTGAACGTGCAATCCTTGTTTTCGATTTCAAATCCTTGATCGTGTCCTCAATCGTATCAAGCATCTGCACTTCTGTAAATTCTTTTTTTACTTCGTCGTAAAAACGTGGAGGTTTATCAAGCGTAACAGATTTCTTCCCCTTATTGAATGATCTTATTTCACCAATTTTCCAACTAGCAAAATATTTTGTTACCCCCGGTGTGATCCCAGGCTTACCCTTATTGATAAAATGAACAATGGCTCTCACCGCTTCTGCAACATTTTCATTTTGTATTCTATCTTCAATACTTGGAGTTGTTCTTTCAGTTGCATGTGATGTGGTTGTTCTCTCCCTGCCGTGAATCATGATAGCGTTATCAATATAGTGAGCATACTCATGCGCAACAGTACCATCGCCACGCTTATTAGTAAGATTGATGATCGCCCTTCCTGGTTCATAGTGCGCTAATGCTCTACCTGCGCCCCGGGCGGCAAATGCCATACTAAGCCCACCTATTCCATTCATTGCTTTTATATCTATGTCAAGAACCTCAGCCATATCTGATATAGCACCGAGGAAATGACGAATATGCTCTCTTGCTTCTTTATCACGAAGGGCATTACCAAATTGAACTGACTTAAATCCAAAATCATTTGTGATCGGATTTTCTTCCAAGTTTGTGTTCCTTGCTTCGTCAACATATTTTTCTTTTATTACAAGCCCACCAGTACGTTTAATAAAACTCAGAGGAATACCACTATTGATTACCATCTCACCCGACCTCTGCCCCTCCTTCTTATCCTTTGGCTGCTCAAACCAACTCCAATCATCAGGACGCTCCTTATAGGAAGCAGGAACATTATCAAATGCAGCCTGGTCGTCTTTTAATTTCCTGTTATAATAATTGAGACCAAACTTCCTGAATTCTTCCGGATGCTTTTTCCATAACGGGTCTAACCGAGACCAATTCTTGGTGAGTTCCTTTAACTGATCTTCCGATGCGTCAGTATATTCTTTTATTTTTTCTTTTGTTTTATTGATGGCGTTCTGTCTTATCTCCAAATACCTTGCAGTACGCTCAATCTCCTGTTCTGCGGTAACCGCTTCTAGATCCTTGGCTTTTTGATATGCCTCTTTTGCAGAATCGCTTTGAAAAAATAAAAAGTTTGAAAATCTTTTTCCAAACACTTCGCTAATTACCTGTTCAATAAATGAACCTTTAGCATAAGAATAAAAAGGAAATGCAGTTTTGAATCTGTCCTTTGCCGTCTTTTTTATTTCGTCGCTTAATGTTTTATAGATAGGATTAAAAAGGTATTCAATGATCTGTTCTTCATTAAGGTCACGAAGTCCATACCAGGATTCTCTTAATTGAGTAACGCTTTTTACATTATCGTGTCTTGCTGTAAGAACCTGGATGAAGGAAATGAATGAAGCACGTTTATCTTTACTGTTTGGCGGCTGTGCAGCACAACTTTTTCGCAATTCAACTTTAAGAAATGCAGCACCACTACTTACCCCGGCTGCTTTTTGTTCGGCAACGTTCACTTCTGGATATACACGATCCTTTGTAACTATTTCATGTGCGGTTAATTCGTCCTGTTCAAGATCAGACAGGTCAGAAAATGTAATTAGTGAGTAAGCTCGTTTTTCTTTTTTGCTTCCTGCAACTCTTTTGCCAATATCTTTAAATTGTTTTTTCTCTTGTTTTTTATCAAGCAACTCCTGGACTTGTTCATCAACTGAACCGCCTTTGGCAAATTCTTCATCTTCGTCGTACTTCAACCACCACTTATAAATGTCAACATCAGACCATGATAAATAATTGATGTCTTTTTCATTTAATGCTGTTATCGCAGCAGTATAACCAGGGCCGTTCTTCCATTGGTCAAAAGAATCAAGCGACCCACCATCATCAAACGTTTCAGATTTGAATTCCGATTTTGGGATAAACTCAACATAATACATTTCCTCCGGAGTGCCTTCGGTACTTTTAAAATGGTTGATCTTCTCGTCAATAACAACTTTATAACTATCCCCTTTATCTTCTATTACATAATAGAAAACATCATCATCTCCTTTGAACTGAACTTTCTTATATTTTGATACGTTGGACATGGGTTATTTTTTTTTGAAGGGAAGATAATTCTTCGTCAATCAACCTCAATCGTTCATTATTATCCGTAACGGTTCTTTTAGCCGGATTGTCTCTTTTTGACTCCAATTTGTGTTTATAGACCTGATGCAATGTTTCATTATGACGAGTCAGTTGCAATTTCTTTGATTCAAGTTCCTTTATCCTAGCCTGTGTTTTTTCTTTTTCAGCCTGGTCGTCGGATTTGAGTAATTCTTTTACTTCATCTTCGACACGAAACATTTGAAGTGCAGTATCACTTAACTTATCTCTTTGCTTATCATTCATTCTACGAGCCTGATCGGGGCCAAGTGCCGTTCTTGCATCAATATAATTTCGTGGGGCTTTTGCAATTGCCTCCGTTATTGCTTTTCTTTTTTCGATAGGAAGTGAATTGAAGTGATCTTTATCAACTAAAGTATCCCTTACATAAAATGACTTTTCAATTTTATAATCATTCGCTTCGCCGCCAAGATCAAACTTTTGCCTTGTTATGTTTAGTTTAGCTGTTCCTCCTGTCGCAAACAGGTTCATATCTTTGGGCTGATATTTACCATTCTGCAAATACAAATCCTCTAAGGAAGAAAAATAGCCATTGTAATAAAGACTGCCCATATAAACAATTGCAATCGAAACAACAGGTTCACCTTTACTAATAGATTGTCTGCCGTATTTCCTTGCCGTTTCTTCATCTACCGCAAACCAAGTTCCTGCTTTATACTTTGCCGATTTGATTATCTTTTTATGATTAGCTTGATTAGTGCCATGATAAAGAAAAATAAAGTCTCCTTGTGTACGGTAACCTTTTTCTTTTGCTATTTTCCTGACCTGCTCCAAATAAAACTTTCTATTTTCTTTCGCTTCATCAGTTACACCACCTTTTGCAAATGAATTCTCACTAGCAGGTTCTGCATATTCAAAGTCACCTGAGTTTTTATATCCATCAAACATAACTCCATAATCATTGAAATCTTTTTCACTTGCCAAACGAATATTTCTTCCCATAACATAAGTGGGGCCATTTCTCCAGTCCAGGTTAGAACCTTTAAGAATAGAGCCATGTAATATGTTTAAATGATCGGGTACTCTTGGATCAATATAGCCAAGAGTGTTTTCGTCAGCAACAACAAGTTTTATTTTATTTGTAACACCACCTTTTTCAAAGCTATCAACCGTGACCACCCTCTCTTTTTCATACGGCATAGAAATATCTTTCCAATCTTTAAGCATCTTTCTGCCTATCTGATTAATAGAAACAGTTTCATCTTTATCATTGAATCCTTTTATTATCGGCTGTTTGAATGCACCTGTTATTTTTGAAATACCACCTGTGTTTGGATACATGCTCTCAAATTGCGTTCCCCTGAAATCCGTAATGTGATCAACGAGCATAAATGACTTATCATTATTGAAGTGAAAGTCAAATCTATTTTCACCATACACAACCGAATAAAGAATATTATTTCCAATATTGCCACCCTTTTGAAAAGAATTCGAATTGATTCTACCGCCATTTGGCAACCATGCTTTTTTATTCATCCATGCTTTACTCCAATGCTGCATGAACATATAAAGATTATCTCTGCCCTTGTTACCATTCGCATTTAACATTTTTTTGAAATGTTCGCTATTGGAATAAAGGGTATTTGCATGATCGGTAAGGTAATCCGTCAATTCAATAGTTAGTTTTGATTTTGAATCATCAGGCAAAGATGAAGTTCTAAAATTATTGGCCACTTCTTTTGATGCAACTTGGTCTGCTATGAGTGCCGGCAATAGCACAGTATCAACCTCAATTGTTCCACCCTTTGCAAATGAAATTCCCTGCAACTCAGACAACTCATTGTAACCAGCATCAACCATTGTCTTTATCTGAGTTGTGTTTGATCCATGAAGGATACCGCCTTCTCTGCAAAAAAGTGTTCTTGCTTGCAGGTATTGACTTTCCAAATCTTGATTAGTCTTAGTGATCTCAACGATCCTGTTCTGTTTTTTTTCATTACTTACTTTATCAGCATATCCTTTTTCATTTATTAATTCATCATCAGGCTTAATAATTGACTGCTGCAGTAGATAGTTTTTTAATCCATCTACATCATCAGTATCCCTCATTATTCCAAGTTCGATAATAGTAGGGTCTTGTTCAAGTCCACCAGTAGCGGCATTCTCTGTATAAACAGGATAGGTCAAACCCCAAATGGTTTGACCGTTACTATTACTAACAGATAGCTGCAATCTACTAGCAGCCTTATTGCATTTATATATGTAAAGCATGTTCGGTTTTTCTTAGTTTTTGGCCAGTCCGGTATTATCAATATTATGCGGGAACATTTCCTGCACTACGATACCACCGAGATCAAATTCCTGCGCCGTCTGCATTTTTTTAAGCATTTCTTCATGTGATAAAATAGTTGCATTCCAATCAGGACGACTTTCAGCAATATGTCTCTTAGTGCTTGTAGAATATGGGTCTTTATTCCCATACCACTTCTGCTCCTGACTATTGAAATACCAAATAGGATAATGACCAAAGCTGAGAACAGCATAATCTTTATTGTCCAATGTTTTTCCTTCCAGGTTGTTTCCCTTGAAATCCTCTTTCAATTCAGCATAAACATTTGCTTCCTGGTTTGGAATACGAGCAACGCCGCCCTGCTTAAATTGACTTTGATGGCCAACATCGCTACCGAGCGGTTTACCACCATCTTTAAAATATCCGGCTGTGTCCGCAGGATAAGCAATGTTTAAATGTTCCGACCCGGCAACTGCGCCGCCCTGCTCATATTTTTCTGCACCCCATTCGGCCATTTCTTCTACCGATACTGGCCTGATAACTGCATAAGAAATATAAATATCAAAATCAGCAGACCATAGATTTATTTTATCCTCATTGAACTGTTGCATCATTGCAGCGCTTGGAATATCCCCTTCGCCATCTTCTATTCTTGAATAAGTCAAACGACCATTCTCAAATGCGGTATATTTCTTCGGATCATTCGGCAATCCGTATTTCTCGTTCAGGAACTCAAATAATCCTGCCTTAGACATTGATGTTTTATTAAGCTGCTCCCAAAATATCGTTTGCATTGTCTCAGGGTTCTGCCCTTCACTATGATTATCCTCGGTTATTCTTTTTTCTATCCAATGCAAGATTATTTCAGGTGCTTTTTTTGCCTTAGCCTTACCACCTTTATCAAATGATGATTGATGACCAAGATTGCTACCAAGAGGCTGGCCAGCGAAACCACCATCAGCTTTTTGTCCTGAAACTCTTTTACCGTAACGAGGCGCAGATGGATTATTAGCAGCAACTTGTTTTCTTGGTGTGCCTCCCTTGAAAAACATTGTTGCCGATTGCGTACCTATTCTTTCTTTTATTCTTCTATCACGAACAGGTATAAATGTTTCTTGCGTTTCCATACTCTCCAATTCTTCTGCATCTACATCATAAGCATCAACTTTCTTAGCAGTTCCTTCTGGAACAACGCAGACATAATACATTTTCTTTCTACCGATATGTCCTTCTGCTTCGGTATTTCTTATTCCCTTTACAATAAAATTTATTTTCATGTCGTCAACATCTTCATCCCAACTTGGCCACATATAAACTAATTGTTCTGGAATTTCATCTCCTTCTTTTATAGCTGCCTGACCACCTTTTTTAAATGATGATTGATGACCAAGATTACTACCAAGAGGCTGGCCACCGGACTGAAACACCTGGCTTGCTAAACTCTTTTCAACAAAAATATATTGACTTGGTTGATATGGTTTACCATGAAGATCATTTCTACCACGAAGATTGCGACTCATTTCTACTTCAACTGTGATCCAATCTTTAGGAGCAATATCAGAATTTGCTTTAAAACGTCTGGATAAATCTCTACCGCTATGATATTCTTTCATGTTGATAGGAACATATATTTTTCCATTATGCTCAACCTGATGTTTAAAACTATCAAGACGAACAACACCACCTTTTGCAAATGATGATTGATGACCAACCGTACTACCCAGAGGCTGGCCAGCGAAACCGCCATCAGCCCTTTGACTTGAACCTTTCTTACCGTATTTAATTGGGGTGGTTGATGAATTTGCTATTTGCTTTTTAGGTGTGCCTCCTTTGAAAAACATTGATTGATGACCAACGGTGCTACCTAGTGGCTGACCACCGGACTCAAAATTTCTCACTTCGTTGATTTCTTCTTCCGTAAGATATTTGATTCTTTTGTCAAAATAAAGTGCAGCAAGCAGCGTATTGTACGATTGATGACTAGCATCAATTTCGTATTTTTCCTTATACATATCAGCAAGCTGCGATTGACTTTTTCCTTGTAGCCCTTTAAGTTTATTATTTTTCATGTTGGTTTTTCCTCCTTCATTAAATTTTGAATATAGTTCAGGTCTTTCATATTGATGAATCTTTGTAGCTAGTTCATCGATTCGTATCTGTAATTTCTGCTTTTCTTCGTCCGTTTCAGCATCTGCATATAAATCTGTAAGCTGGTCGTACTTATCTCTTGCAGCACCATATTCATCTCTGCTCATTACGCCACCATTAGACATTGTTTCGGCATCAGGCATTCTTTCAATAGTTCCCGAACCAGTATGAGAATGTTCATTACCCATTTTTTCTCCCGGCTTTAATGCTCTTACCTGTAACCACCATTCAAGCGGTAAAGGTTCAACACCTTCGCCGCTATTAGCATTATAAAACTCAGTTAATGTGATTGGTTCTTCTCCGTCAATTGAATACATTATGTAATCTCCACCATTATATACGGGAATAATTCCACGTTTAATAAACTCTGCTTGTTGAACTTCCCCTGCAACTTCGTAGATGTCTAAGCCTTTTTCATCACAGAACTTAAAAGCATTTTCCATTATTTTATTTAACTGCTCAGCTTCGTCCTCTGTAAATGTTTTTGTTCCTTCTGTATCGCCTCTCGATCCATACCAAACAATATCATTGAAATCATCGTCAGGATGAATAGCAATATCATTATCATAGATGGCCTGGAAAAAATCTTTTACTCTTTGTTCTGAACTGAATCCTTTTTTAAATTCACCGTAAAAATTACCAATGATCCCGCTTGCTCTTGCTGGCCCCTCATAGGTCGCACCTTTACCGAAAATATCTTCCCATTCTTTTTCATTTACAACGGTAAACTTTTTTCCGGTTTTTTTATTAGTGATGATTTTACCCAACGAAAGATCATCACCTTCAAAATCCTGAGCGTTCCAGGAATCACCTGTAATCTTTTCCAGTTGTGATGATAATGGGTTCTTACTGGAAATCTTCAATACCATTATATCATCGTTGTTGAAGATGCTATCAAACTTTTCTTTGTCGGCCTTCAAATCAGCAATCATGCCACCACGATCATACTTATAATATGATTCATAAGAATGCGTTTCTTCGTCAATCAGATCAAGGTTGTTTTGCTTAGCGAAATCAATAGCGTCCTGCTTATTGTCAAATAATTCATTAGCCCACAACTTTTCAATAACGTTATCAACTATTACATACTTTTTTCTATATGGATAGGCAATAAATACACCTTCTTTTTTATTTGAAAAAGGGATTGTATCAGATGTCTTGCCACCTTTTGCGTACTCTTTTGATGGCATGAGTAATAACTTAACACAATCACCACCGAGGTTGTCAATATCATTTTGTGAAAGAAATCCTAATTCTAATTCATCATCTGATGGCAAAGAAAAATTAGCATTGCCATACTTTTTAACAATGCGGTCAGTAAACTTGTTTAGCTTTTCTTCATCTTCATCAGTCAACGCACTATTATCAGCATTGATTAACGGGGATACAGCCCAATTAGGGATCGTGAATTCAAGTACTTCTATTGAACCACCTTTTTCAAATGATGACTCATGACCTGCTGTGCTACCGTGCGGCTGGCCACCCTGCTCAAATTCTAAATTCAATTTGTCCTTTTTTTTCAGCATTGAATTGTGAACATCAAAAGCAGCTTCATATAAATTCATATCACGGATCAAATTCCTCAATTTGTTTTTTACTTCATCCGAAAATTCTTCTCTCACAATTCCGCTTACCTTATAATCAGATACATGATATTCACGATTGAATACCTTTTTGAATTCTTCGTTTACTGTTTTATTGTAAGTACTCTGCTTTCTTTGATAATCATTGGCATATTCTGCTGCTTTCTGCTTATGAGCTTCTTCACTCATGCCCGGAAATAACTTTTTTGCAGCTTGCCTGTATTCGGAATCAGCAGACAATTGAGTTATACTCATTTTTTTTCTACCATACCCTTTAATAGTAATTAACTCATGATACTTTTTATGAAGAACCGGAAATTCTGGATTCATTGTCAATTTACGACCTGGCCTTACACCGCCGCCTTCTTCAAATTTCTTTCTGCGATCAGCATCGCTACGATTTCCACGACCTTCCCAATACTCATTTCCTGATGCGCTTGTACGCTTACCAGGATGTTTTGCTTTAATACCCTTATCCTTTACAACCGCTTTTTTAGTTCGGTTTTTATTTAGGATTTTAGAAAGTCTTGATTTCTTAGCCATAACATTTTTTAAAAAAGAATTAAAAATTATTTATCTCCGTATGTGTATGCCTGACGATAGAGATCAAATAAGCCCTTTGTTGCAAAGCTATTTCCCTTACTCGTTTTATAATTAAACCTGTAATCTGTTTCACTCCTTTCAATTGCACGAACATCGTTCATGATCCCTATCCCGATATGGCGCAATCTTTGATCCTCTGGCTTATTGAACAATGGAATAACTTTTTCACGGAAAGCGGCAAGGTCTTTTTTTGTTCCCGCTTTCTTTGTGATCTCAAATGCCTCTGTAAAATACTCTTTATCTTCACCCCATGCCCCTGTTTCACTTACTTCTGCAAGTTCATCCCACCAGTTCAAAGATTTTCCTAATTGAACCTTTTCTTTTGTCTTGCCACCCTTTGCATATTCATCAGGCTTTAATCTTGAAACCTTCACCATCCCTATTGATTCAATAGTCAATGTTTCTCCCGGCTTCAAGTTTTTAATGTCCGCTTCTTCTTCGGAAGTTAATTCATCGCTATACTTAGTAAGGAATGCATCAAGATCATATTTTTCGTCATCTGCTTCAACCATAAATTTTTCATCTGTATTTGCTACTTCCCAAACCCATTCAAACGAACCAACACCATACATATTCACTTTCTTACCATCAATCGTTCTTTTCAATACAGGTATTTCTTGTTCTCCATCTTCTTCCTCAAATGTTGCAAATAGATTTTCACCATCAAAACGATATTTATACTTTGCTTCTTCTAATATTTTAGTAGCTACATCCTTAGTGAACTCAGGTGTTGCAAAACCATTCCATCTAATTTCGGGATCATGGTATCCTTCATATCTAAGAACATCGTGTTCCGGATCACTTCCAGGAATCTCAAATATTCCAGGTACAAGTTTCTTTTCGCTCTTACCGCCTTTTGCAAAGGATGATTGATGATCAACCGTACTACCAAGAGGCTGGCCACCTGCTGCGAAACTTATCCTTTTATCTACCATTTTATCCGGGCCGAATATCTTAACCAGTTCGGCTTGCGTTGGAGTAAGTCTATACTCCATAAAATAATTACTCAGCCTAACACTATCATCATAGTTGATCCTGATTCCACCTTCAACATTTACTTTATCATGTAATTCATCTAATATCTTAAAAAAGTTTTCCAATACTAATCCCTTTTCTGAAAACTCTTTTAAATATGGTAGGTCAACTTTTTGCTGAACTCCCAACTTCGCCATGTATGCTGCAATATCTTTTGCTCTTTTTTCTCCAACAACACCGCCCCATGCAAATGAAGATTGATGACCAACATTGCTACCGAGTGGCTGGCCACCTTTTTCAAAGTAAGAACTCTTGCGAATTTCTTCGCCATACTTTTTTATATTCTTGTTTTCTGTTTCTTCAATATGTGGCATTACATGCTTTTCAACAAAATCATCAATTGAAGTTCCGGCTTTCCTTTCCTTGCGGATAACTTTATAATCATCTGCATTTACCTGATACCATTTAAGCGGTTTGGTTTTCTTATGACGGAAAATTGCAGAACGGTACGCTTCGTCTAGATCTTCTTCTTGTGCTGTTGCAATACTAGTCACATCACGATTATCACGCAACCAGGCTTTTGCCTTTCTAATATCTTCCTTTGTGTGATTATCTCCTGGAAATATGATAAAGTTTGCACCTGCATGACCAACAAAATCATCGGTAAACCAAATCCCATTTGCCGTTTTCTGATTCTTATCATTATAGGTTGGATTATCAACGACACCGCCTGTTGCGAATGGTTCTCCTTCTTCTCCGTTATCATCTTCGCCTTCTGCTGATTCAAATTCACTTTTCCATTCCAGTTCCATTAATCTTGAATCCCATTCCTGAACTTTTTCTGCCAATTCACTAAGCTGTGATTGATACTTCTCAGGTACTAACTTCGGTTCATCATTTTCATCTTTATAATACCATGCAAAAGGGTATGGGCCGGATATGTACGGAGCATAACCTTTACCACCAAGTTCTTTTCCTATTTCATTTATTTTCGCACGGGCTTCATCTGCCTGATCAGATAATGTTTGATCTTCTTCGTCCAATATCCCACCTTCTGAATATTCATCATATCCAATTTTTTTTAATAAAGCTTTTTGTTCTTTCCAGTCATATTCAGGGTTTTTATCAAGATCATGTTTTAAGGCATAAGCATCAATATACTCAACAGGATTTTCATTTTCTTGAATAGCTGTTAATGCCTTATCCACATCCAAGTCCATATCATTAAGTTCAAGAAAATAGGCGTTCTTCAAATATTCTTCTGCCGCCGTAAGCCATACATGGGCGCTTATTCGCAATTGCTTTTTTGCTTTTTTACCAGATAAAACTCTATTCATTTCTGTTATCGCCGATTTTAATCTTTCTTTTGTTTCTTCTTCTACTTCATCAGAAAAATCAATATTAGAAACATTTTTCACGATCCTTTTAACCGCAGTAACAGTAAGATTTGTTTTATCCTCTAACATTTCATCCAACGCATACCTTGCATCTGCAATTGTCGCTTCATCTTCATTGTCAAGATCAGTACCAATTGAATCAAGTTCGTTCAAAAATTCCCGTACACCCACACGAAGATTGTCTGTTTGCACATTACCGCCTTTTTCAAATGACGAGTCTCCATCAAATATCTTCTTCAAATCATTATACAAACCATTAAGATCATCTTGCGAAAGAAGTGCGTAAAGTTCTTTTGAACCAAGTGCTATTTCTGATGAACGTTCATCATACTTTTCATATAAATCATATTGACCATATAATTCGTAAATTTTAATTTGATTGGTATCGTCTTCATCCCTTCCGTATTTTTTCCAAAACTCATCGGTTAATTTTTCTGCCATTTCAGGAGTTACCTGACCATTTATTTTAAATTCAACATCTGTAAAAACAACTGGATCGTTTTCTCTACTAATATATTCCAATACAGGACGACCATTTTTGTAAACTACTCCTTCGGAGTCTCCATGCCAACCAAAATCTTCAATATGTTTTTTAATTTCTTCTAGTGAAGAAAAATCTTGTGTTTGCCTCCCACCTATGTTATCATAATAAGTAAAAACGTCAATAATTTCGCCACCTTTTGCAAATGATGACTGATGACCAACTGTACTGCCAAGAGGCTGGCCACCAGCAGAAAAGTTTTCTTGCAACGCATGTACTTTGTCATCGTCACCAACTTCAAGATTTACTTCTTTATACTTTTTTGCGGCTTGTTGCAATTCATCAAATTCATCGCCGCTACCTGCATCAAAGAATCCGGCCCCGTGGCCATTACGACTGAGCCAGAAATTATGGCCTACTGCTTCGTCATCTAATTCTGATTTATCAATGTTGTCAATATTCTCATTAAAGAATTTTTCAACATCCTTGCGCATCCAGGCTATTGTTTTTTCTGAGATGTCATCATAGCCATAATCCTGATCCATTGGAACATCTTCGTCATCTTTGATGTAAGTAGATGACCAAAGAGCAGTATTTGCGTATTGGCGTAGTGCAGTATCAATTCTTGAAGAATCAACCGCACCACCCTTATCAAAACGAATAACAGTTCCCGGCTCTAATTTTTCTATATCAGAAAGTATTTGTTCAACTTCTTCTGTGCGATTTTTTTCAAAATCAAAGCCCTTAATTGCATATACTGTTTTAGGCTTAGGAAACGGGCCACCCTTTCCTTTAATCAACACGCCTTTCTTTACATACTTATTAAGGTCTTTTATTTCCTGGTCAGATAATTGGCCTATATCAACAACACGATCAGTCATAGCCCTCATTACAATTGCAGGTATAGATGTGCTACCACCTTTTGCATATTTATCATCTCTTGACCAATCCTGATATCCAACATTCCAGGCAGTCTGATCATTCTTACGCATCCATGTACCGTATGGCATTGAATCAGGAATGCGACCTCCTTCACTTTCTAGATCCGCAGATGGTGTACCGAGTTCGTTCAAATATTCTTCATATTCATCTTCCGTTTTTTCAATCTGACCGCCGCCCTGATATTCTTTTGACCAGTTGCGGAAGCCTATTTCAAATGCGTTAGGCGCACTCTTGCGCATCCATGTACCATAGGGATGACGTTCTTTAATTTCCGGATCATTAGTTTGCGCAGAAAGCTCGTTCAAATATTCTTCGTAACCATCTTCTGTTTTTTTAATCTGACCGCCTTCTTCATACAAATCTTTTACATCAAGAGAAAGTTTTTCTACAATTTCCTTTTTTGTAAGCGGTGCTGCTTTTTTATCAATATCCAAAATGCGAATATCTCCAGTATTCTTTTTTACAATGTAATTGATGCCGTCTATCTTGGCATCACCATCAAGTGATTGATTGATGACAAATTCAGCAACAGATTTATTTGAGCAATCCATCATGGCATTTATACTACCATGTTTAAAATCTTCAATAGTATAAGTGCCGTCTTTAAACTTTGTAACATCAACCCTGCGCTTGCCGCCCCTCGTCTCTGCACGAAAAACAATCTCACCATTATCTTGTCCGTCCTCATGATGACTATCCCATTCTGCCCAAAAAACAGATTCCAGATGTTTTTTTGTGGTAGAATCATTTACATCAGCATCTTTATCGAACTCTTTAATAAAGGATAATAATTTCTTATTGCTGATTTTGGAAATAGATTTTTTTGCATCCTCCTTATCCATGTAAATAGGGTTAGCATGTTTTTTCTTTTCCAGTATTTTTGAAAGACTCTTGGCCATAAATTATCTTTGTTTGTGTAAGTGTTTTAATGTCGGGAATAAGATGTTCTCAGTAATCACACTAAACTCTATATTAATACGATTAAAAAACAGCAGGGCAGATTTTATCTTTTCCTGATTTACATTTTCTTCTATCTTGTAATTTGGTTTTATTTCTTCAACAACAATTCTATCATTCGTATAAGTAATAATAAAATCAGGATTGTATAATTTTATTTTATCGGCAAAAAAGTATTGAATATTATATGGGCATCTTTTAACATCAACTACATCGTCATTTTCACAAAGCTGTAGTATTCTTTTCCTTTCATAGTTGCTATCGCATTTTATATCCCCAAATCTTGTAACAGCAATACTTCTATTCCCTTTATAAATAAATGATCCTTTTTTTTGACATCTAATTGCGGCTATTTCAGAAGCCGATTTTTTAATATATTTTACCCACTCTAATACCGAATTACAACTAACAACTTTTAATTCTTTAGCTATTTCTGATGCATTCATGCCATCCTCATACATTTTTACAACCTTAGCCTTCAATTCTGGAGTTATACCAAGAGTCTCATTTAGTTTTTTGGCTTTATACCCAGCCTTTGTTACCAAATCATAAACAGTCCTACCAGTAACTTCATATTTTTTTGCAATATCTTTGGTTCGCATTCCTGCTAGATACGCTTCAACAATCTTTTTATTCGTCTCCTCCCTGCCATGCCATTGACCCCTGCGCTTTGATTTAACCTTAAACCTTTTTACCCATTTTAAAACTGCACCACCAGTTACACTATACAAAGCACCAGTTTTTTCTAAAGACATATTGCTATTAACATAACAATTAACGGCTTCTAGTTTTTGAATATTTGTTAGCGGTGTTTGCATTAAAAAGAAACTCCATTATTATTTGAATTAAGTCTTGAAGCAATTTGTTTTGCAGTCATCTGCTGTCCTTCAAAAGAATAAACTCTTTTATCTTCGGAAACAGGTGCTGTTAAAATTATTTCATTACCCTTAAAAGAAATCGGATTTGCTGGTGTTCCTAGATCCTGTCCTTTTTCAGCAAAATCAACACCCCCATTTAATGAATTAAGTCTTGAAGCAACTTCTTTCGCAGTTATCATCTGTCCTTCAAATGAATAAACTCTCTTATCTTCTGAAACTTTTTCTCCCAAAATCAATTCTTTGTTTTCAAATTCTATTGGCCTTCGTTCTGTTCCAACTGTTCCTTTTATTCCACCTTCGGGGCCATGATTTGCGCCTACGCTTACACCCCCTTTACTTGCATCATCCAACACTACCTTTTCCCCGTCTTTTATTCCTTCAAGATGTCCACCAACTTTTAAATAAATGTTATTTATCACATCTGATGGCATCTCATAACCACGCATTAAATTAGCAATTGGCTTTTGCAAACTCACGCCAGCAGGTAAAGCACAGATACCTTTAGAACCGATAATTTTAACGATTACATATCCGATTATTCCTGGTTCTTGCACCTGGGCCAAAGTAGTTCTTGATCCGCAGAATTGTGGTTTTTCTGAATTAGAAACGTGAAAAAACACATCTTCTTGAAACAGGATCAAACTACCCGTATTTAGTTTAGCTGGCTTTCGTAGGTCTGTCAGTAATTGATGACTCATAAAAATGGGCTGGTTATGATGCAAAATAAGATAAGAAAACGCTTAATATATAATTTATCCGAGATAAAATACTTTGTCGCAATTATAATATTTGCCACTTATAGTAAAAATCCGTTGAAATACATTTATTTTGAGTCATGACTGGATTTTTTGATCTCAAATCTCCAAACTTTCTTGGTGGAAGTAACGTTCACTTCCTGGTGCTTTTAACTGGTGTAGGTTTTTTAACCTACAAGGCATTAAGAAAATAAGGTTTCGATTCCGGTCTGTACCGGAGTTCCGATGTCCTCATTAAAAACCAAGAAACTGACAAGTCGCTTGAAGCAATTTAGGCGGCTTGTTCTTTTTCCAAAAACTTTTGTGCAAGTAGTTTTACCCTAGCAACATCTGACTGCTGTGCCAGTATTTGTTTTCCAGGATCAACGATCCCTTGTTGCTGTCTGCTCTTTTCTCCAAGTATGTCGAGTATGAGCGGATCACTTCCATATTCCGAAATCAATATAACCGCAGTTACTTGTTTCTTCTCTTTATTTTTTCTATCTCTGTTAAGTCTTGAATAAAACTGTTCGTGAATTTTAGGACTCCAATCGAGTTCACCATTAACAACGATACTGCATCGTTCCTGTAATCCATCAACACCGGCACCACTGCGGTTACTCATGATAAGTAATTTCGATTCTCCTTTAATAAAAGTTTGTTTTGATTTTTCTTTTTGAGTTGGAGATTCGAGTCCTGTAAACCAACATGGATTTAGGTCGGCAAATTCTTTTTCCCAAATATCATATACTTCGTGATGCCATCCACCAAGCAAAACGGTTTCTCCTGATTCAATCATCATGCGAACAAAAGCAGCGACATACTTTGCTTTAGATATACCAGTTGTCTTTCTAAGAAAGTTATCAAAAATTCTTGCTGCTTGCCCACTTTCAGTAAATTCACCATGAACCACACGCAACGCAAGTTGTTTAGCCATTTCATAAGACTCCTTTACTACCTGATGATCGTGTTCAACTGTATAAATGACTGTATTGATAGGAGGCAACTGCATTCCTACTTCTTCTCTTGTTCTTCTAAGGAATAGAAACTTTTCTCTTAGATGTGTTCCAAGAGCTTCTGGATCATCAATCTTGTTTCCCCATCCTGTCCACTCACGGTCAAATTCATGTTTAGTACCGAGACAGCCTTCATCAATTGCATCAAGTATATTAAATATTTCACCACCATAGTTGTAAATCGGAGTTGCTGAGAGACCCTGGCAGAACTGTGCTACATTATTACTAAGTTGAAAACAGGCATCATACTTTGCAGACTTACCAGTTCTTAATTCCTGGACTTCATCAAAAACAAGATACTTGATGCCCATGGCCTGAAACACATTTACCCATCCAGAAACGCAAGTGTATCTGACTATGTAAACATCGGCAGCAGGGAGATCATAGGTTTTCCTGCTCTTTATACAATGGCAGGTGAGATTAGTATATTGATTGATGCCATCAGTTTCCCATTGCGCTTGCATGTGACCCTGTACAACTACAACAGCCGGGAGAGTCCTTTCAGGAATTATTGTCATTGGCAGAATTGCAGACAATGTTTTGCCGAGTCCAAATTCATCACCAAGCAACATTCTTCTTTTCTTCATGAATACCTCATTACCCTTACTTTGATATACTCTTGCTTTTTTACGCTTCTTTAATTTAATGATTCCAGGCTTATAGGAGGGAAGCATGATCGTTTCAAGATCAGCTACAATCTTTACATACTCATTTTTTCTTTTAGTGAGATACTTAGCATCTGCCTCTGTCATCTTCATTGGGTAACGTTGCAAGAACCAATGCAGGTCAGCAGCCATATCCGGAATATCAGAAAGATTGAATGGCTGTACTGCACCCGTTTGAATCTTTTTAAATACTGCCTTTAATTTAATACAGACATGCGGTGGCGCTTTTGTTATTGACCATTGCCTCGTCTCTGGAACGTATTCCAACTGTCCATAATACTTTATAGCCATGCTTGATTAAGATTTACAACATAACATTTACAGCCTTCAATATCTTTAGGCAGCTGCATGTTTCGTGTGGTTACCAAGATAAGATGAAGTATTGTTGAGTGTTTACAATATCGGCGAATCTGTTTATATATATCAGTTTTGCCTCCCTTTATTTTTATCTCCATTCCAATATAATCAGGGATCATGAAATCAATGATGTCGCCACAGCCGGGAATAAATTCAAACTCTCTGCCATGATTTATTTCAAGATTAGTAAGTGTAGTTGAGATTTGGAATTGCAAATCCTTTTCGTCTTTAAAAACGAACCGTTGAGTTTTTAGAATATTAATTATGCGCTCAGGCGTTACCGAGTTGTTCAAAATACTGTTTGTTATTTCTTTTAACAAGCATAATATGCGTTTCTAATCGAAGTACCCCTATTTCAATTTTATACATTGGCCAAAAATGTTCATTGACAACTGCAGCAGCCCTGTACCAATTACCATCATTCATTTTTATAGCTACAATTTTCATTATAGTATTTTTTGCAGATTTGGCCAGATCATAGTCATTTTTTCTTCAATCACATTCAAAAAAGCTTTATCATTAAGAATCGGAATTTCTGCGTTCACTCTCCTGCAAACAGCTTCCCATTTTACATGAAGTTCTTTTAATACCGCAAGTATTGATTCGTACTTTGTTATTTTTCGCATCTTCACTATTTCATCATATTCTTTGAACAACTCTTTAACAACACCAGCAGCTTTAGCGTGAGCCGCCTCAATACCTTTTTCTGAATGTTCTTCAATAATTTCATGTGCGTAGTCTTTTGCTTTTTTCATTTTCGGTAAACTGTATTTAAGACATATTTTAGCAATATATTCCATTCCCTGTAAACTGTATATATGAATGCCATGATCGAAGTCACTCCAAAATAACAAATAAGTTAGAGTCTTATATGTGGCTTTCATTTCCATACATACATAAAATTATCTGGGATGCTTTTGTCCTCCCATTTATCAACTACTAATATATCAACAATTCTGAAACCACTAGAATTCCACGGCTTCCCCGCTTTTATTTCCTTCTTATTTGGTTTAAGTGAAAAGATGGGATTGAAAAATCCGTTAATCCCCGCAAGTGGCGAATTTTCTTCTTTAATACATTCAAACCTTTCTCCTACCTTCTTGGCATACCAGTATGGTGGCTTGCCCTCTCCCGGCTTTTTTACTTCTATAAGATAGACTGTCATCTACTAAATTTAAAACAGTTCTTCAAATATATCAATCCAACGTTTAGCAATATTACTCCACTCCAACTGATCAACATAATGGTAAGCGGCTAGTTTCTTCTGATCGGTTTTGTCATTATTTAGTACCGCATGATTCATAATTTCTGCCACTTCTTCAAAATCGCTCTGTTGCCTTACCATACAATCAAATATGCTGCAATAGGGAATAAACCAATCCCATGTCCAAGCTCGTACATTGTCACCGCATATTTCTTCTAGGCTGGTATTGTATGGGGCCAGTACTGGCAAACCACACGCCATTGCCTCCGTAACCGTATTATGAAGCAGGAGACCATTACCCACAAAAGAATGCGTTTTGTCAACGCATATGTCCATTACTTGATGAAATCCTGAGATACGTCTAATGTGTTTTACTTTAACAAAAAACATATTATTATGCTCTATATAATGCTGCCCTCTTTTTCTTTTTATTGATTTTTTATAAGATAAACCAACAAATTGACATAGCTTTTTATGGGATTCCCCCTGTATAGTTAACTTCCATATAGGGTAATTACCGCCAACTCTTATTCTTTCATTATTAATGCAGCAGAAAATATCATTAGCTAATAAAATATCTCTTATTTGCCATATTAATTGTTTGCTTGAAAGGCCAATACTAATTCTATCCTTAGCTATATGCCCATCTCCAAGTAAAATACCTTTGACCAAAGCCGATATGTTTTTACTCCCAAATAAAGAGTCATTAATTCTTTTATTATAACAAAAATTACCGCAATACAATTTTAAAAACTTAGCAACAATGCTTGATGATGCTCGACAACATGACCTATTGTTTGATTTTATTTTAAAAATGGATTTAATTCCAAATAATTTATTTGATAAATAAGAAAGCCTCTTTGCTACATTAATCTCATTTTTGTGTAATGAAAATTCAACTTGGTTTCCACCATTACTACTTCCCTCTGCCAAGTACCAGCCTATATATTCCATAAATTCATCAGACACTTTAATAAATCTTTTTACTTTGCATACATCTTCATTGATAAATAGTTTATCTTTTTTTATTCTTTTTGAAATCATTTGAGCCTTAGAATGTATTCCACCTCGTTGAAAAAGTTCTTTTTTTAACAAGATATTCTTGGCATCTTCTGCGACCCGCTTACTTACTTTGTATTTTTTTGAAATCTGAGAAATAGAAATACCTGTTTTATTCCCAGAGTATCCCATTTTATACCAACAATCTGTATCGTTATGTAAAACATCTGGAACGAAATCAACTATGTCTATTTGCTTTGGTAATGGTTTATTCATTATCGGTTTGACAATAGCCACTAAATCATTTTTCTTAATTTTGTCCGCAGCGATCCATTCCGGCCTTAATTCTTTTCTTTTTATATCAACAAGCAATTTTCTACTTGTAATGTTCCTTATGCAAAAAAATGGGTGATTATGCGTGACTTTTGTTTCTGGACATCCCAATGCTCTTATCTTAATTAATTTATCTTTTCTTGTTATTTTATCAACAACCCTCTCGTACTTACCAGTTTCAGTCATAACTTGATCCCCGATGGACACATTCCCCATTAGTTTAAATCCGCTATTTGTATTTATAGTTGTACTCGGATGAACACATAGCCCCCAGCCTTCCCCTGTTGTTGTTGTTAAATAAAAATCGCAAGCGTTGTAGATGTTATTAAGTACATATTCATCTACTTTATGAATATCATCTTTCATAAACATAAAATCTTCTCCTTCGATAAGACTCGTTTGCTTGATGATCTTTCTCAAATCCCATCCCTGTTCATCAATGGGGTGCATGTGTAGATACAGAAAGGAATTTTTATTGTAAGCGTTTTTATACTTTTCAAAAGCAAGTATTGTTGTTGGAATATCTTTTCTTGATTGATTGCGGTTGACATTGGCAAATATTGTTTTCAAATCGTGCTTGCCAAAATATGTTTGCCTGAACGAAGTTCTTATTGACGGATCTAGTGAGTGAAAATGTTCTGTATTTATACCATGCGGGATCACCTTTATTTTTCCCTTCAATGATGGATTGAAGCCCAACACGATCTTTCTTCCATATTCAGTATAGGCAACAGGAACATCAAAAAAGAAATCATCAAACCATTCTTTTAGGTGACCTCCATCTATGGGGAAATAAACAACAGACTTAAACACTTTTTGATTGTTCTTTTTTTTGATGTCTCTTATTTGTTTCATTACCGCAGAGACCCCATGTATAACACCAGGGTCTTGAATAATAAATACACCATCATATTCATACTTGCCAAGAAAATCAAGAAATTCATGTCGTCCTAACGCATCAACGCCATGTGGTGATTTAAGATTAATAGCTGGATGAACGGCGATCATGCCACCGTGTTCAAAGACATGCGGCCCAGGTTGCGGGTTTCCTTCTTTATCGTTGACAATATAATTAACAGCGATAATATCTGCATGAAGGCTATTGCCGAAATATTCTTTTAGATGTTCAAGAATATTTGTTGATACAGTTGAAAAGCCGGTTTGAGCTTTATAATCGAACCAGCAAAGAAGTTTAAAACCTTTTTTCATTTTTATTAATTATTGCTATTGACAAAGTATCTGACATCCTTTTTAGAAACATTGACCTTGTAGGCAACGTGCTTTCTACCTCCAATTCAAACATTCGGTCAAATCTATCATAATATTTAAGTGTTGTAATTATTTTCGATTGACCTGGCCTTGAAACAACGATTCGATATTGATGCATATCACCATATATTATAAACATATTCAACCATTCTCTTTCTCCTTTTATCCATTTCTTATACGGATTTAGGTCAGATACAGCCCTATTGACAGTTTTCTGAAATATCGTAGCATCTAATTTCATGCACTTTCATATTTCCACTCGTTAACTATTTTTTGTCTCCTTTCTAATTCTTCTGCCGGAAGCTGATCCGGCCTAATTCTGTTTCCCTCCCACATTAACGATGCACAAGAAAAGGTTGCTTTTGCTGAAAGAAATTCCCTTGCCTTCCCATTCCAATAATCAACTTCTTTTTGTAGTTCTTTTGTCCATTCAACTTCTTTGAAATCGCCGAATATTCCTTGCGTATTACCGCAGTACGGGCACCAATATTCAGCACCAATAAACGCAAATGTTGAAATCATTGGCGCTTTCTTTTCGTCATGGTGTGAGCAAAGTAAAACTGTTTTTTTATCCATCGTGTTTTATTGAATTGTTGAATTCCTCTAATGCTGTTTCAATAGTAGGGTGGCCAGTACTCCAGCCGCCATCCGGACTCCTTTTGTGTATTGCGATTTTAATCGTATTGAAATTAAGCGGCATTATACATACACGATAGCAATCCCTATGAGCCATTAGCACAAGCCTTGTGAGTGAATTAAAATCATACGTTGCAAGATCACCATGACCACAATAATGCTTTGCAATCCAGCCATCACCAAACCGATATAGTTTATGACCGGGGATGTGATGTTCGCCGCCATAAAATTCTGCGAAAAACTTTGTCGCTTCTTCATTTGTGAGTGGCGTCGGTCTCTGCACTCTCATTTCCTGCGTTTTCATCTCTTTCTATTTTATATTGATGATATCTTTTTGTAAGTTCCTTGGGTTCACAATATGGATGTCCATCAAGGTTTGGATTATGCCACATTCCGGGTATTGTTGTTGACCACTCCCACTTATTCTCAATTATCCATGCTAATATACCTGCGTCGGTAGGGATATACTCTGGCAAAACATTCGTGACTCTTATATCATAGTTGTTTTGACAATTAAGCCAAAACTGTTTATCAACTCCAAGTAATAATTCAAGTCGCATAGCAATCTTTTCATCAATAGGAGTTCGCTCAGCTAAGAAATCTCTTAACTCAAAAACATCCATTTCTAAAATGGATGCCATAGTGCAGAAATCAACGAGCTTGCCTTTTACTATACAAGTTTCAATTATTGTATCAAGAGGATGGGATCGCCAGTTCGGATTGAACGGGGCATCGAGATCATTTTCTTTTTTATTATTAGTACTCATACTCAAAATGTTTTCTCATTCGTTTATTTATTTCATCAACATCTATAACCCCAGGTTCTGTTATTAACTTAATTAAAAAGTCAGCAACTTCAACAACATCAAAACAGATAGTTGAGCTATTGCCGCTATTAAGCCGACTGTTCAAGTGTTGCCAAAACTTATCTGCGGCCCTGGTGCCACGGCCAATCATTACGCCGAGTTCTCCGACAGTATAAGCCGAACACATTAAATAACCCTCATAAACATCACATTCTATTTCAATACAGATATTATAATCTTTATCAACAATCACAGCATCGGGGATCATTGATTTGTACTTTTCAAGCAATGGATTCTTGGCGGTATTATTCCAGTTGTGATAAAACATACTTTCCTGGTCTACGCCAAGTTCTTGTAGTTTCTTTCCCTGATTGAGAGTAACAACCAATCTTTGTATTTCGTCAAGTTCCATAATGTTATTTAAGGGTATAAGGCTTTTTACCGGGATTTTCTTCCGAATACTGCATCATAGCGCAAAGCCCGCATTGCCTTCTACATTTGTTTCTTAGTCCTTTTGGAACGTCAGGTAATTACATATGGCAACGCTTAAATTTTTTATTCTTTTTTGCTACGATCAAAGGCATATAGTTCAAATCTTTTACTAAACACTCTTTGCTTTAAAAATATTTCATTGAGCGCTCTTGTAGCGCAGTATGCAAGGTCAATGACTGGTTTATTTCTTTTTTCACTTTCCTGCCAGTTAAGTACACCATAATAAATTACACCATTATACTTGCACCAATCACTAACGATATTGCAACTACCCAACCATGCTGGCATTTGAATTGTTCCAGGAATTTCATTTATTACCCGATGTTCAATCTTCATCACTTTTTGAACTTTTAACAACTTGTTGTTCGTAAATTAATAGCAGTTCGTCAGAGGATATATTTTTTTCAGTAGTTACCAGGTTTTCCCATGTCTCATTAACGCTGTCGTAAGTCCAGTTATGCCTATAACACCATCTTGCCATTGACAACCTATCTTCTTTTTCTTCTTCTTTCTGCTCGTAATATTTGCTTAATACATTATTGATAAGTCTGTTTGCCTGATCAACTTGTTTTTTTGTTGGCCCATCATTTTTTGGTGTCTCTCCTTTCAAATAATCATTGTACCAAAAAAGCGCACTAACAATATTTATTAATTCTTCCCGCCGTGTGCTTTCCGAAAAATGAGTTCCAAGACTTAACAATTCGTTTTCTGAAAGTAATGGGTTAACAATAGCAAAAACATCAGCAGCATTTTCAGCAAGAAGTTTATAACTATTAGAAGGAACATTCATAAAGTTGCAATACTTTATGATATAGTTAAGGTGTTCAGGTATGCAAATGTGAATCGTTTCATCAATATGCTCCTTGCCACGATAGCCTATGACATTGATCGTACTGCAAAGACTGCAAATCTGATGAACTATTTTAAAGGGTTCTGGAAAATTGCCTTTTGATTCCTTAATAAGGGTATAAGCGGTAAGCCCGTTCTCAAACTTGTGTTCGCAACCAATAGGGTAGTATTTATTTTTCTCCATTGCAGCTTGTTTAGTCAAACATAAGAGATATTTGCGATTCTGGAAATGGTAAAATCCCTGGTTGGGGTATAATTTCTATGTGGTCAGGGATCATAAGATCAAAGATGCTTTGCCATGAGCCGCCCATCTTCAATTTTTTATATTCAAAATCTTCTGAGAAATATCTCCAGTTCCTGAGCAGATAACTAATTCTTTGAGGATGCCAGTCAATACATGCAGCCTCAGCATCTTCCTTTTTCATTGGCCGTGTTTTCCAAATCTCAACGATGCAAAGAGCCTTACCAGCATTCTCAGTTACAGATTTAAGACCGCAACAAATAACAATATCTCCCTTATAGGAGAATGTTCTATTCATCCGGGTCTCAATTTTCTTTTTACCTTCCTTCATCCAGGTTGCGTAATATTCCCCAGAGTAGTCATTTAGTACGATGGCTTTCAAAAGCATTATCCTCTATGAATTTTTTAACCTTTTTTATAAATCTGTTTGCATCATTTCTTTCTTTGAAGTATAACCACTTGTCACCATATGGTTCGCCCATGTGTTTTGATTTTATATGTGCATAGTTGGCGGCTGTCGTCTTGTCAATGCGAAATGAAAATCCAGCAGACATGTCTATGGTGTAGATAGGATTTTGTTCGTCAACAAACCAAACAACCTTTCCTACAAAATCCCAAAACAATGGAGTTTTCCGAACTCCATTTGAATCATACTTCAAATCAGGATAATGATGATCCATTATCCTGATCCTGGACATCATCTTATCAGATAAGGGTTTTGATGATAATTTAAAACAACACATATCTTTTATTACATAGGTGATTTACTTCCGTCAGCAAACAGCTTGTATTTTTTCACGTTTTTTTCGTTACGCTTATCATGAACTATCATAAACCTTCCATGAGAAAGTTTAATATGAGAAACAATGTTCTTGTTACAAGATGATACCTTTTCAACAATCTCTGATGTTGAAAGTATTTCCTGGTTCTCAGCGATGTAGTTCACATACATACCGCCAATCGTTACGTTATCAGCTAACGTAGAATTTTGAATTTCTGCTCTGTGCAGTTCCGTTTTTCTTTTTTTTATAGCCATAATATTTGATTTGGGTTTTATAATAATGTAGTTAATTAAGGCCGAGCAATCGTCTTTCCTCTGGCGTCAGTTTTGATTTTATTGATTCGATCAATTTACTCCTTTCTTCTACCGAGCCGTCAATAAATCCGTTAGATGACAACAATTCAAGATCGTATATTTTACCACTCATGTCCTGATATACCACGACAGGGATAACCGTAGCATCTCCGTTATCCCATCCCTTCCATTTTGTTTGGGTTGAGGCGATATCTTTGTCTAAAAAATATCCTTTTATATAATTTCTATCTTTAGAACCATTACCACTAACCGCAAAAGCATTAACCTGTTTTAAAATAACATCACTCATATACTTATTTCTTTAATCTGCTTAAAGGCGTTTTCAATAATTGGCCACAGTACCTTTTCACCAAACTGATAGCGATTGAAATCGTTATCAGGCTCTTTGTCCTTTGGACATACTACAATCACATCAATGCTTTTATCAATAGATGTTTTCTCCATTAATGTAGCGGTCAATCCACATCCATTTGAGTCATGAAATTTACCAGCAAGAAACTCATACTCACTCCCAGCAGTCATTTTAAATGTCTGCGGATTGGTTAGTTTGAATAAGTGGGAAGATGCAAGTACCAGCTGCGTATCTTCATTGTCTCTTGGAGCAGCTTTATAGATGTTACAATCTCCGTTATCATCCAACACTATATTTTCAAACTGTTTATGTATCAATGTACCAAGTAGAACTTTACTTTTAAAACTAAATTTGTGATTATGTATTCCGGTATAAACTTTTTGTGTCTGTAATTTTTGTTCAGGCCAAATGTTAATGCGATGACCAGGGCTACCTGGTATATCTAGTTGAATAAAACCATTACCGTGTACACGGGGTACATTGCTAGAAATGTATAAATCTTCAAAGTCTATTAGCATATTTGCTTGTTTAATTTATTCTATTAATAACGATTTTAATATTCCATTGATAGGAGTGCCGCCAACACCTGTACTTTCAAACTCAACCACTCCGGTTATTTTTTGTTTCCAGAAATTATCATCACCCTTTGCCATATCGAATAGGGCGTCATAACGAGTTTGATTGATCCCTGATTTCGCCCAAAATGTCATTTCCTTATCAGTAGTAAGAGTAAATTGTTTTGGCGCAGACATCCCGATAACCTTATATACCTTTTCCATATTATACAGTTTGTTTTTTCTTTTCTTCTTTTGTCTTACGGATAAACTCTGATTCAAGGATTTCGATCATTCCTTTTACTGGTTTATAATTGTTGTAGTTTTCAGATACAGAAATAAGTATTTCCTTCTTTCTCCAATAAATGCCTGGATGAAATGAAATATGCCGTGTCTCCGAAGCGTGCCAATTAAAATTAAGTATATTGTTTAGTTCATCATATTCAACTATTGGTAATGCGTCAATACTTGCCAGCAATTCCTTATTTGCTTTGTTTTTTTTAGGGAAATATTCATTCCTTACTCCCCAATAATTATCTCTCCAACCTTCTGGTTTACCACCTAGTATTTCAATTGACGAAATACCTCCGGCAAGGACACTTGTTTTACCTCTTAACTTTTTATAACCCAATTTGTTTACAAGATCAAGAGCAGCGTTGTTACATTCTGCTATTCTTTTGCGAACGGCATCTAGCTTTTTATAAAGGTCGCTTCCTTTTAGTACTTTGAATTTCATGATTAAAATATTTTTTTTGAAAATTTACCTTTTACTCCAGTATATATGTTAATATGATAAACACACCAGTTAAATTCGATCTCATATCTTCTTTTGCCAATACGCAAAAAAATAGCAATTGATTTACGGGATGGTTTATAAATATTCATACTTATTTTATTGGTGGAACGTTTGAATATCCCATTAAATATTCTTCAACTTCTTTCCATGTGGGGAATGGCTGCTGGCCAAAATGAATATGAATGCCGTTGAAATTATCAACCCCATGTCTCTTGCTATCGTCAACAAGAAACTGGCCGTGGTTCAAATCCTTGCGGTGAGTAAGGATCAATCGTCTTTCAAACTTATGTCCAAAGTGTTTTTCAATCCACAATCTCTTATCGGTAAAACTTGTCGGCAAACTCCACATCGGAGTACTTAGAAAGTATATATCAAAATGATCATTAAGTTTCATGATCGAATCATGTGCGCCGGGAATGAGGTCAAGAGTTAAAAACAAATTAGGGTTTTCCTGGCAGACCTTTTCAACGGCCTCAATCATTGTCCAGTCTGTTTTAACGTCTGCGTTTATTTTTTTAATTGCATTATTAAAATCAGCAATTACTCCGTCCATGTCAACATAGAGAATATTATACATTAGAATCCTGGTTTATATTTAATAAATGTTTCCTGTAGTCCCGTGTGAAGATCAGTAAAATTAAAATCTGGCATCATGTTAAGTAATTTCTTATTACTGCAATCCTTTCTAAATTGTCCATCCGGTTTTGTAGTATCATATTCAATTTTTAAATGCTCAGCATCACAGGCATGTAAGGCTGTTCTTGCAATTTCGTCTATTGAATAAGTTTCATCAGGTGCTACATTAAGGTCGGCGTACCTGTTCATAAGGATCATCTCACGGATAACCTTTGCTAGATCTGCTGCAAAAAGAAATTGACGAAGCGGCAATCCTGTTCCGTATAGAACAATCTTGTCAATGTTATTCTTCTTTGCTTCATATATTTTCCTGATCAGCGCCGCCACGAAATGAGACCTGGACGTGTCATAGTTGTCATACTCCCCGTATAAATTACAGGGAATAAGATAACAATATTGACACTTGTACTGATTTCTGATACTGTCGATCGTGGCGCACATGGTTCGCTTTGCAATAGCGTAACCAAAATTACTTTTCGCCGGTTCGCCCTTGTGAATACATTCTTCTTTCAGGGGATAACTATCTATTGGCATCACATCTGGATATATGCAGGTGCTGGACATCCCAATAAACTTTTTTACTTCATAATGATGCGCAGCAGTAAGTATGTGCGTATTCATAAGAGTATTGGCAATTATATATTTTGTGGGGTCACTAAGATTATCCATGATCCCGCCGACTACTGCAGCCAGATGAATTATTAATTCCGGCTGATGCCTTTTTACCAGGGCCGACACTTCTGACCAGTTCATGAGATTGCAATCCTTAGTACCAACGTAAATAGCATTAGGCATTATCTTTTGAAGCTCTCTGCCTACCATTCCAGTTCCACCAGTTACGAGTATTTTATTTTCTTTTACCATTTTACGCTTTTCTTTCCCCATTTTGATTCTTTGATCCACACTAGTCCGATAACAATAAATCCGAACCAGGAAACAACACTAAATACAATTCCGATAACCCTATCTGCTTTTGTGTATATCGTTGACGTTTTTAAGTGCCAATATCTTTGCACAAAATAACATGGGATAATACCAGTAATCCATATAATTAAAGCTGGCCAGTTCATGGTTCATAGTTTAAAAATTCATTAATATCTATCTCTGCAATAATATCATCTGCGTCGCTTTCATATCCGTGCTTCATTCTCAGAAAATCATAAGCATCCCAAAACTCCGTCCATTCAGGGTCAAACCCAGATTGTAAATTAACCGGTCTCGTTATTTTTTCATCAACGATAGTGCCACCATATTTTATAATAGTATTCTCTGCGTCTCTTATATTGGTATATTTTCTCTTGCTCATATATGCCAGATACAATTATTCATTTCTTCGGATATTCCAATGACGACATTCTTTGGTAAATATTTTCTCCCAGCAACAGCGAATGAAATTGCCCTGTGATTTCCTTCAAGAATTGTTCGCTTAACGGATTTTTCATTTTGTATCAGAATCAGTGCTTCGCTTTCATACTTCTTCCTGTTTTTTATCAGCTGCATAATCTTTGTAAGGTGTTCGTGTGATCCTGGAACTCCGGTAACATACTTACTCTCTTTGAACATCTTCGCTACCTTAGAAATATTTCTAACGCCTCTAAACATCTGAAACCATGTATTCTCATTTATAATATTAAATTTCAAAAATTCTTTCTGAGTTATCCTGGCCACATACCATCTTGTTTTAGGATAGGGGAGACGATTAAGGATCGTTCCTCTTTCTAAAAACATGATCGTTTTTAAAATGGCTTGCTGCTGTGGCGAAGCAGTTGCTAAAACATTCAGGTCAATAAATGACTTTATATTATCATATTTCCGGTGATACCATTCTGTTTTAAGCCATACTTGCAGAACCTGATGAAACGATATTTCTTTTATGAGTTTCATTACAGCAAAGGAATTTTTTCATATGCGATATTCATTTGCTCTATCATAAAAAATTCATCGGCAACGCCTTCTTTTATTTCACCAACAAACAGAGCGATGCCGTTTAATCTTTTTAGATTTTGAAGCATACGAAGTCTGCTTTCTGCAAGATCATCGCTGGTGCTATACCAATGAACTTGGTCTGTGGCAATCCCGTCAAGAAAATCAACCACATCCATTGGGAATCCTTTTTGTTTTACAATTGCCTCCGGTAAAAAGCAATGATGTAATACAGTTGTTGGCTCTCCTTCTTTTCTCTCTGAGAAATCAACTATCTTGGAATTCTCTTTCAACCACGCATTAAGGGCATCACTTATTTGTGAAACCTGTTGCCCTTTTATTGTAAAATGAATTGTTATATCAAATTTATTTGGGTGAAAGTTGTCGATTTCATACCCTTTTTGTTCCAGATATTTGAACGCCCTGTACCAATTGATCCCATTGATATTGGTTTGTCCGACATATAGCTGGTTTGTGGTAAGCAATTGTTTTGCCTGATGAATTTTTGATTCATCACTAAGATGACTTACGCCACCAAGTTTATTTGCTGCTTCAAGAGCATGTTCGTCAGTAAGATTTTCTATGTTCATATTGTTTGTTTTTTGCTTTCTTTTGAATTAAGAATTAATAAAAATGCTTCAATCGCCGAATCATAAGAATAATTCTTTGAACTATATAATTCCGATATAGCGCCTAATATTGTAACATCCTTTTTGTCGCACAACATGAAAGCGGGAAATGAAATTCCTTCTTCACGGATAATAGTACAAACAAAATAAACATTGTGCTGGCTATCCAATATCATTTCATAAATATCCTTGTTGTCTTTCCAGAACATAGAAATACAATCAACTTTTTTAACTACCGCCCTTACCACAGCACCCATTTTGATAAGATGTATAATAATAAATATTATAAGCAGTACTGCACCAATGTTGATCATTACATCTTGAAACTTCATAATTGCTATCCTTTATAAATGTATAATTGTTCTGATTTAAAATCTGCTACAAGCGTATATCCTTTATGACTCAAATAAGAATAAATATTCCTTGCATCCGGGGCATCTTCAAACATTCCATAAAGCGTTTCAACCCAAATAACTTTTGGGTTATAATCCCCCATTCCAAACAGAACATCTAATTCTGCGCCTTCAACATCTACATGCAGAAGGTCAATTTCTTTTATGCTATTACGAATGCAAAACGATCTCAACTTTATTGCACTGACAAAAATGAAATCTTTTTGCTGCTCTATGTGTTTGTAAATTAACCTGTATGTGTGACTGTGTTTGTATAAAGAACCCTGGCCACCAACCTCCCCCGGCTTATGTGTATCTCCGGCATCCTTTAACTCACAAATTGATTGATAAAACTTTTCCGTACCGTCAAAATTCATAACCGCATGTTCGTGAAATGATATATCGAACTTACCAATGTACTTCCTGATCTTTTCGGCCCGATCGGGATCAGCCTCAAAAGAGAACACTCTTGCTTCTGGCCATTTTTGTTTGAACCTGATCGCATCACCGGCGTCATAAGCCCCAATATCAAAAATAACTTTTGGATTTTCGATGCCGAGTTCTTTCATCCAATCCAAGTTGAATGATGAATGACCAAGTTTGATGCCGTTTGCATCAAACTCCCCCGTTTGTATATATGGAGATATTTGCATTATATTTCTCTTGCTCCTACTTTAAGTTTATAATAGTTTTTTATTCCGATGAAATACCATGAGCTTCCATCCTGAGTTAAAAGGTTAGGAACTTCAATGTATTTCCAAAATACATATCTACTTTTTACAATTTTAAAATCCCAAAGAAAAATAATAATGGTTGCTATCGCTTTCACTAATCTTTCTACTATAAGAAAGGCCGTCATCAACATATAAAATATAAACAACAGGACGTATTTCATTTCTTCTGCTCTGCGTATTTATTAATGATTGATATTGCTTCTTCAACTGTGTCGGCCTCAATAACCTGATCCGTACTCCTAAACAGGGAGTCTTTTTTAAAACCATGTCCAACAAGAACCACTTTCTTTAAACCACTTGCAAGAACAATTCCTGCTTCTATCAGCGCATCATGCAATGTCTCTCCTTCTTCTGCATATAAGACAAGTCCATCGCATTTAAGGCATTCATGCTTGCATTGAAAACAAAGAACATTCCTGTCAGCGTCACCTTCTGCATATATCCAGGAACTAATAATATTATGGCCTTCGGTTATTAAGTCAATCCATTTCTTTCGATGCTTAGTTTTACTTGCCATATAAATTCGGGGTCTCCATAGTTCAAGTTGCCACGCACCAGCATAAATATATTTTTTCCCATCTTCTAACTCACTTGAGTGTATTGATTCAAAACCGTCTTTGAAGGGAGGCTTTGCAAGGAATTCTTTTTTAGGATGCCCTTCTGGATGCTCTATAACATATCCCCATTCCATTAAATGCGCAAACCAAGTCCAGACAAAAGTGCCCGTAGCAGCCCTGAATCCCGATTTAGTCAAGTCCATTATACTTCCGTTCTCTATACCCTGCTTTTGTTCTTCCGATGGCAGCGCATGTGGATCATAATTAACTTTGTCGCCTCTTTTAAATTTCATATTCATAATTCATTTTGTTTTTCGCCACATACCGGACAGAATGCAGGTGAAAAGTTTGTTTTATATCTGGTAATTCTTTTTTCAGGTTCGCCGTTACTTCTCTGTAAAACATATTTATACTCCATTGGCAATGTGAATGACCATTTTCCGGCACCAAGCATTAATGCTTTGGTTTGAAAACCACTTTCGCTTTCGTCAACAAAATGATCAATCTTTTTTCCATCATCTTCCAGATTTTTAATGTGGCTTTCTATAACTCTTTTTTCAAGTTCTTTAAGACAATTACACATATTGATTATTGTTGTTTTGAAAAAATCCAATTGTTTACTAGTACATAATCAAGTCCTGTTTCATCAAGTACCTGCAACGCATCCTTAATAGTTGTAAGAATCGGCTTTCCTTTTATATTGAAACTTGTATTCAGCAGGATCGGATAACCGGAAAGTTTTCCAAATGAATGTAAGAGATCATTTAACCAGGGATTATCTTTAGCTGAAACTGTTTGCACCCTGGCTGTTCCATCTTCATGTACTACGCCTGGAATTTCATCTGCTACATCTTCAACAACAGTAACAGCGAAACTCATGAATGGCGAATCGTCATCAATCTCAAAATAGTCTCTTACTCTTTTCCGTACTACCACAGGAGCAAATGGACGAAACCATTCACGAAATTTTATTTTATGATTAAGTAAATCTTTTATGCCTTTGATCTCAGCATTACAAAGAATGCTTCGGTTGCCTAGCGCCCGGGGGCCGACTTCGCTGCCATCTCTTATAACGCCAATGATTTTATCTTTATATAACAAGTCTGCTATTTCATCCATTGAAACAAGTCTTGCTTTTCTTTTTTCTACATACGATGGCAAATCGTCTATATCAAGTATGCCAACTCCATTATACATTATATTCATCTCGTAAGTCTGGTAAGCATTACTCTTATCTATTTCGGGAGGAATGCGCAAGCACATCATACCATAACTCAGACCACTATCATTTGGGTTTACTGGCACGAATAAAGAATAATCAATTTTCTTTCTAAGCTTCTCATTAAATAATACATTAAGTGCGCCACCACCAGTTAATATTACTGGCATCCTGTAATTATTTATATATGGCAGCATCTGCGTCATAGAAACTTCTTCAAACAAATGCTGTACAGTAGCTGCAATATCGTATGACGTAGGCCCGGATATTGTATTGATTTTTGAAAAGTCGAGATTTATTTCATTACCCAATGCGGCTAGGGTTTCAAGATTGATCGCTCCGTAAAAAAAATTCTTCATTGGCTTAATCCATTCTTCCCTGATCTTACCATAAGCTGCCAACCCCATTAGTTTACCAGCATAATTTAGATAATCAGTCCACTCGTCACTTTTCTTTATTTCTGAAATAGGAATAGCAAGCACGGTATAGGCACCGCAGATGTCAATTGGAATATCTGCAACTTTATTTACAACCTGGTTCATTGGCTTACTCTTATCACAATGAAATACCGTGAACATCGAAATACCTTCATTGGTTTCGTACCCACCGCTATCGCTGCTAATAACAATGCACTCGTTAAATGGAGATTGGTATAACGCTCCGGCTGCATGACAGGCATGGTGGCTCATTTCCTCCATGTGGTCAAATCCAAAAACCTCTTTCATGATCTTTAATTTGTCTTGTTCAAGCTGAGCGTAATACATGCTGCCATAGCTATTGAAATTGAACTTACTTGCAAGATGTTCTTTAAGCCATAGCATCCAGGCTTTAAAAGTTTCTTCCCTACCTATGTGACAATGCTTTTTATTTAAGATGCGCTCAAATTCATAGATCATGTATTTCCCTTCGTCTGTAATAAAGCAAACGCTGCTGTCGTGGCTACCGTAAATTGCTAATGGTCTTGACATCAATTTTGTTTTAATAATTTTTGCATATAGCTCAAATTCTTTTGCTCCCACTCATGAACAGACATTCCTTCTGGAATATTTCGCTCAACTATTTTTGTATATAGATCAGGATTCGTTCTGGACAATTCAGCTAATTCATTAGGCGAATAATCATGGTTGTTATTATCAAAGTCCTCCCAATTTATCATAACTTATTTCTTTTTTATTTTAGTATAGTCTTTAACACTCTTAATAACTTCATTGAAATGCGGTAACCATCCCTTGTCAACATCCTGCGGCTTTTCATTTAATGCAAGGCGCATTGGATTAATTCCATGAGAGTGGCCAACCTCGTATGCCTTCCCGACCGATTCTTCAATTTCATCAACAAGCCATCTTGGAAGCTCTATGATGTTACTTTTATAATCACCCATCGTCTCAGGATCTAGAAGCTGTTTTATTTTTGATAAAAAATGAACAAAACTTTCTGTCTTGTCAGATGGTACAACATAAGTCAATTGAAACTTAACCCCTGTTGACTTTAGTTCCTCCCTATGTACTGGCAATTCTGGAATAGGCAACTTCTTCGCAGCTTTGGTCAACCTATATTTTTGATGTTTATATTTGTCCTGCCTTCCGTCCTTTTCAATTAAATCAAGTTCAATTAAGACTTTTGCGGTAGGACGGTGTACGGTTTCCGATTTCATTGTATTATCAATAAAATCCTTACGCAGCCACCATCTCCCATTAAGTTTTCGCAACACATACTCTGCTTTCATGTGAGACAAAACCTTCCATTGTCCTGATGATAATTTCATATCAAAATAATTTATTTTCCCACTTTTTTAAAAACTGAATGAGTTTGCTTTTATAATCATAACCACAACCAGTAGCAAGCCATTTGATCGGCCAAAATATTAATAATAATAGATAAAACAGCAAAAAGAAAATGGCGGTTATTCTAAATAACGGATTCGTCTTTTTCTTTTTTATGAACTCTACGTGACGATAGGGAAGGGATTTTATAATTTCTTCCAACTCCCTTTTTTGATTATAAGCCAGCTTTATCCCATAAGAAGATGTTTCCATCCTCTTACATATCTCATGGGAGAATGTTTCGTCATCAATAATTCTATAATTAAATAATTTCATGCTTTTTGTTTTTCTCTTACAAAATCTAAATTGTGACAACCGGACAGTTCCTTAAACCATCCAACCGCAGTATGATTACCAAGAATAGTAGCAGGATGTTTAATTGTAACATCTTGCCAGGGATCAGACTTGGTTTGTTGTACCTGAACAACATCTCCGAAATTGTGTTTCCTGTTGAATTCTTCTACCTGTAACATCAACTCATGCAACGGTTTTTGTTTTGGCATTTTGCCCATAATTATTTTCTTTTAAAGGATACTATAATTCAGATAATAAAATCAACTCCTTATCCCATGCACCAAGTATATACCAAAAGAATCCGAATGGACTTTGTGCAAGCAGGATCGGATCATTCTTTTTATACTTGTCTTTAAAATCTTTATTCTCGGCAATGACATAAAAGTTTGCACCTTCTCCTGACATCTCTCTCGTCGTATCATCAAATGCCTTCATTACATCAATAGCTTCTTTTGGGAAAGAAGGAATAAATAATTCGTCTGTCTTAAAAACAAGATCATACTTCTCTAGCATTTTATCAATCTTCTCAGAAGTGGTAACAGGGAACTGCTCATAGAAACCAGCATACTTTGCATAATGCTTTCTGTTTTCAAGTTTCTTGATCACTCCTTTTAATTCCTCGTTTACATAACGCTGATTAACCAGCTTGCTTTTGTCTTTTAACAAGGCAATCTTTTCATCAAGGTCTTGAACATTAATAGGAGTCGGAGGCACTTCAACTTCATTAACTATGTCTTTTGGTTTTGCTTCTATTTTTTTCGGCTTATCCCCTGATGTGGATGCAGGTAGTTCTGCTTGTGGGGCCGTAGGATTATATGGAATGCCCCCAACAGTCATACCCCAGGGGTTTTGTCCTACATCAAACGATCCGTCAAAATTTCTTGCGAAATCATACATCCTGCCGATCCTGCCACCATCGCTATTAAATCCTGTCAATTCCTGTTCGGCAATTTCATCATTTGATTTTGTACGCATTAATTTTCTTATTTCAGGCAGATGCTGAATTATTACCGGCAATGCTTCTGCCAATTTCTCAGCGAATGTTTTTTCAATCTTCTTCTTTGTCCAGAAGAATAACATCGCTTTTATTTTCTTTACAAACATCTTTTATTGATTTATTGGTATAGCGAACATATATTTCATCAAGCTGTTGGTAAGTCATTGCCCCGTGTATAAACAACATGGTAGCGTGATAGCAAATCCAGAATATTGGGTTTTCTGTTTCGCATGGCCTATCTATCCAAATACTAGGAACGCCCATGCTTCTTTTTCTTTTTACTAAATTTCAATATACTCTCATTAAATCTTTTAAGATCTTTTTCACACCCTTTCATAAATCTCAACATATCCTTTCTTTCTGTTTTAGTCAGCACCTTCAATCTTGATTTATTCATCTTCCGAAGGCTAAAAACTATTACTGCTGGCATATCTGTGCCGCCTGGATGAAATATTCTGTTGATTGATTTTATTGACATAGGTTCTATTTTTTAAAAAGATGTTCCGTTAGCGGATTTGATAATAGCCTTTCTGCTACTTCTGTTCTAAATACAGTCCAGTCATTACGAAACGGAATATGCAATCCAAAATCATTATCTGATGAACAATAATCCCTGCTTATAAGATTTACAACAACAGCATGAACCTTTTTATTAGTACAAGCCCTGATCCATTGTACTGCATTATCGTAGCCTCTGCTATGCGATTCATCGCCTACAATGGCAATTGTACTTAGTAGTACTATTTCGTGGTCTCCCTGTTGCAGATAATCAAAAAGCCTGTAAAATCTCCGTATGTATTTCTGAATTATATCTTCACGTTCTTCCGGTGTGTTGGTTACAAAGTCATGTGGAAACCAGGTATTATCATTGGGATGGCGCTGCTGCTGCACCTCACTAAAATAATTCCTTACAAATTCTTCTGTTCTTTCCCTAGTTCCTGGAAAGAAACTCTTAATGCCGCTCATTGGGGAATCAATCCAATCGAACGGAAGCGATCCGAATCTAAGGCCCAGGTCAAAGATCACTTCTGCTGATGTGCATCTTGTACCATATGGTATGTATTTATACTTCATATTAAAATGGTAACTCTACTTCGGCATCCTGCATTTTTGCTGGTGACCTTTTAATTGGTTTTGATTTTTTCTTTTTTATACGCTTCATGATCCTGAGCTTTCTTTTTATTGGTTTCTTGATAGGCCAGCCTTCTTCAATTTGTTCACTAAGAATAGAAAACTCATGCTCATTCCTGACAAGAAATAATTCTCCGGCTCTTAGTTTTTTATCAATTAACCGTAAAAGTTGTTTTTCATTTTCAAGAGTATCAATGTCAATTTTTATACTACTAAGTATTTCTTTTAATTCTTCGTATTGCCATCCGTTATCTGTTTGCGGCTTAAAATGAAAAGGTTCAACTCCCTCAGTTGTATATAATCCATTATCACGCTCCCAATGAAATCCTAGTTGTAATTTATCATCGTGAATGATATCGCCAGACCACATAAATTTTGTACAGTTGAGTAAAAATGCAATGGCATCTTTATGCTTAAAGAAATAATTATTATTATTAAATAAACGGCGATACTCTTTATATTCACTACCAGCAGAACAGCTATTTCCAATAAAACCCCTGAATCCGGATAGGGCAATGATAAAACCAAGATCATAGAACTTCTTTAACTGTTTTTTTCTTTTTCTTGGTATAGCCGCATTCTTTTTATCACAGGGATAACCTGAGTGACAAGCAAAGCATTTTGAAAGTTTGTATGTATTCATATAAATTTCTACGAATTCTTATGAACTCCTATTAATCTTTTTCTTTCAACATCAGTAAGATCAATCATTACTGGTATCCCTTCGTTCTTTGGCCTGTATTTATCATAATCGGCAGCGATCATGATTTCAACAAGATTTTCAAATGTTGTTTTAGCCTCCCAATCTAAAACTCGTTTCGCTTTTGACGCATCACCCTTTAAATATTCAACATCTGATGGTCGGTAAAACTTAGGATCAACATTAACCAATACCTTACCCGTATTATTATCAAACGCATATTCTCTCTCCTTTGACTGAGCCCAAACAATATCATATCCTAGAATTTTAAATGCTACTGTTGCAAACTCACGAACGGTATTAGCCCTGCCGGTTGCTAGTACATAATCATTAGCAAAATCGTGTTGCATAATTCGATACATTCCTTCACAGTATTCAGGGGCATACCCCCAATCTCTAACGGAATCGAGGTTGCCTAAATACAATTTATCCTGCAAACCAAGTTTAATTCTTATCGCAGCTGATGTTATTTTCTTTGAAACAAATGTTTCGCCTCGTCTTGGACTTTCATGATTAAACAAAATACCGTTACACGCAAACATATTATATGCTTCCCTATAATTAACAACGATCCAATACCCATAAATCTTTGCAACCCCATAAGGACTGCGGGGATAAAACGGAGTCTTTTCGTCAAATGGAGTACCCTCTGAGCCACCATAAAGCTCACTCGTACTTGCTTGATAAAATTTTATCTGACTTCCTGATTCTTTAATAGCATCAAGAATGCGAAGTGTACCGATAGCATCAACCTGGGCCGTGTACTCAGGAAGTTCAAACGAAACCTTTACATGCGATTGTGCGGCCAGGTTATATATTTCATCAGGCTGTGTTTTTTCAAGTAGCCTGTTAATGTTGCTTGAATCTGTAACATCTCCATAATGGAGAAATAATAAATTGTTGTAAATCTCTTTATCATTCATCAAGTGTTCGATCCTTCCGGTATTGAAAGAACTGCTTCTTCTGATTATACCATGAACCTGATACCCTTTTTCAAGAAGTAGTTCGGCAAGGTAGCTTCCGTCCTGACCAGTAATTCCGGTTATTAATGCTTTTTTCATATTGGTATTCCCCAAAGGTGTTGTATCAACTTAAAAACTATTTTGTCTTTGTGTTTCATGGCATCATATCCTCCCAACTCATTCTTTGGGGTATATGGTCAGCATTTTTACAATTTTTAATCGCATCTCTCAACTCTTGCCACTTTTCCTCGTTATTGAAATGCTTGTTATAAAATGGTTCAAAAAAAATACTTGTTATTAATACAAATAGATTTGCTAATGCAGCATAAACCATAAACCCAATAAAAATGTAAAATGCCGTATTCATACCTTTTATTTTATATTATTTTAATGAACCAATTTTGTTTCTTTTTAGATTGGTATTCCCCAAAGGTCTTGTGTTATTTGTGATGTAATATAAGCATCTGCTTCGCCGCTTACCCACCTTCCAGCAGGATCTAGTTTAGTTTCTCCGCAAGGATAATTTACATTGATCCCGCATTTAAACAATAAATTAAATAAAGACAATCTTCCAATAGCCCATGAACCATAACTAACATTTTTTCCTTCTGGATTTTCATTGTAAACGTATCCAGAGCCAACGCCGCCGAAATGAGCAAGATGATACCCCATATCCAAATGCAAGTTTGAATCATACATGTTTATTTTGCTTCCGTTCTTATCCTGCCCACCGATCAGGTTGCTATCAATGAATTTTATTTTAGCACCATTCTTTAAGCAAACGAAAGTTACAGGATCAAAGAAATCCATAACAGAAAATCCCAACGGATTGAAAGCACCCTGGCACATTCTGGAAAACGTTTGCATATCATATTCCTGCGGGATCACGGTTCTGCGAATGCCAAAAAAATAAGTTGAGACAGTATCAGAGAGCGAAGGATCAACAACAATACCAGCAGGATTGTTTTTATAACATCGTCTGCTACCTACGATATCATATCCTTCATTAAAGGCGTTTTCAATTAACGATACGCTTTCCTTTTTAAAATATACATCGCTGTCAAAGTGAATCACATTTACAACATTCATATAACTCTCAGAGAGAACCATATCAATAGACGCCAGTTTGTTCGCATAAAGAACAAGAGCAAACGCTTCTGCAGTACCTTCGTGACCACGTTTAAACTTCTCAGCAAGAAAGTCAGCAAGAATAAAAATGTTATTAGGATGCTCCTTTATTTCACCAAGATCATCAAAGTCTTTTTGAGTTCCCAATATGTGAACATGCCTGTTGTGATGCTCATGAAAGCTTTTTAGAGCAACCTTCAATATTTTCCCGCAACCAAACGCTTCGGTGAAGATTAATGTATCTGACATAATGCAGTTAGTTAGTTGATTCGCTATTCTTTTTCATCAAAATATTTTACGCAGCCTGGAATAATATCAATCTCGGCTTTTTCCATGTACGTCACCAAGCTTTCTTCGTATTTCTCCCACTCACGATCATCATCACTATATGGCTTACTCAATTTACCTTCATCTACCTGCGCAATAACACGACCCATATAATACGCTGTTGAAAATCCAAGATGTGGGGCATGATCAACCGTGACTTCATAATGAAACCCCTTACTGTCTCTTACTCTTATTTTTCTTTTTGTGTTAATCATCTCAGCATCTCGTCAATTTCTTCAACCATTTTCGTGTATGGGTTTCCAGCCGAATAAAGACCTTTCTTAAATGACCATTGCTCGTTCCTGTATTTCTTAACCATGTCGCTTCCCTTCTCAACAGAATATTTTACATTAGCCAGCCGATCACAATATTTTACAAACCTTGCATACTCAACGTATAGAATGTAATCATAATAAATTTTATTTGCTCGTTCGGCCCTGGTTTTGCCTTTTTCATTAGTAACGGCAAAAACGATTTCGGCCACTTCTTCGCCTAATTCTTTTTTAACATCATTATACGTCAACCTGCAATCTTCAATAAGATCATGACCCCAAGTAGCAGCACGAACAACCGGAACTTTATCTTTTGGCAAAAGCCATTGATATTTATCTGCGAAGTCATCTGCCATTTCCAGATGAACATAGTATGACTTACCGCAGCATGGCTTTTTATTGCGAAATCCCGGGCCTTAGTTATCAAACCAGGTGGAACGTCTTTTATTTTATCCGGAAGATGATTAATAAAGTTTGCAATCTTAATCTTGTTACTTTCAAAATGCTTAACCAGTCCATCAACACTTTTAATGTCATTTAAAATGACTACATCAGAAAGATACTCTGCGAAATCCCTTGAATTTTCTTTAATCATGTTCTGCTTTTCCAAATTATTAAAATTATCTTATTTCCCATCCAGATTGCCGATGGCAGTTTTTACATTGATAAAATTTAGGGAGTCTTCCATTAACCCTAACCCTGCTATTATAGTTTGTTGCAACACATTCGTCATTATGTAAACCGATCTTACAGAAAAAGTCTTTTAATGTTTTAAATAATCTTTTCATTGATTTCTAAATTATAAATATCCGAATGCTGTTGCTGCGGCTTCCCCTATATCACACAAGTCGCCATTTTTTTCAGGCGGTTCATTATTCTCCCCATTATAATATTTGCCAATTTGTTTATTAAGTTTATCCCATTTTTCAGCCTTGTGCCTCCATTCGTTAATTTGTTGTTGCGTTATTTTTATTTCTCCCTTCCTTCTATGCTGAGGTAAAATCATTCTTTCATCAAGCGATTCGCCGCCGTCAATCCAAGTACCGGCATCATGATCGTATCTATATCTAACCCACTCACCAGACTCACCATCCTTAACAGGAATCGTATAGCTGTCAAACGGGCCACCATAAGTAGGAACTACATCTTTACCATATAATGATGTTAATTCCATAAAATATCCAAGTCCTGTGATTGGGCATTTTTTCGGATAACCCTTTTCTGCGCCCTTTTCTAATTCATATAATTCTGCCATATATTTATTATTGCAATTGCCATAAAAATCCATCGGTGAATTTTCCTTTCATTAAACTTGCCTGGATTACCATATTACATAACATCTTATTATAGCCCCCTTTTCTGTTCATGCAATTTGACCAATAAGCACTTTGTCCGAGAAAATCTAATCCTGGTGGACACACTATGTCTGAGAATATGGAGCATTCAAATTTTGCCTTTACATCTTCTTTGTCAAACGTGGCGTAGCCGGTTGCTGCGTCATCAACAACAAGAACACCGCCATCAGATGCAAACCCCATTACACGAACATCCTTTCCAATAAACCGATCAAGCGAAACAGCACTCATTCCACTCTTGGCATCTTTTTTAATATGTGCAAATCCTACAATGTCCATTTTACGGATATATATTTCCACAAATAGCAAACAAACAGATAACAATAGCATTGATATTATCATCTACAATCAATTCTATTGTATTTAGTCTACGACCTTGTTTACAAGCAACCACCTGAATAAATTTATCATTAACCATATGTGCTTTTATTTCCCACACTCCAGTTATCTTATTATTCCAGACAATTGTATTTTCTCCTGAATTCTTTACATTATCAAAATCCAATTTCTGAAAGCATTTCCAAAGAACATCCATCGTGTTCTGCCATTCAATATAAATAAGATAAGACATTCCTTCTTTTGCGCATTCTTCTTCTGTCATCCTTGCCATAGACTATTAATTTATAGTACGATGTTTGATCAAATCAATTTCGTGGTCGCTAAAAAATTGCTTCAATTCAGCTTCACTATACCATTTATTTGTTTTAATGTCACGAAATGTTTTACTCCCGTCGCTTCCTTCATTTTCCACATGATATGATATGCTTTTTTGATTTGGCGGTGCAGACAAGTCGTTCATTTCGGTAACGGATTTTTCAACCCGTTCTTTAACTTCTGAATCTGGCGCACCCTTCTCAATCAATTCACTTATTTGTTTTGCATCTTCTGTGATAGTTACAGGAGGCTCCATGTTACCAACCACATCTTTAATAATTTCCATGATCGGCTTTGCATCTGATGGGTTAGGCGAAGAAGGTTCGGGAAATTTTCCATTCCATTCAGTTTCCTTATCCGCAGCCTTTCTCACGTCGTCAATAATCTCTCCGTATGTTCCTTTGAGTGATGGTATTTGCTGATCGTCATAATCGAAACATATAATCTCATTATTAGGAAAAAGATAAACAGCTTTTATCCTGACCACAGGTGCAAGATTTGTAACTGGGGGTGCTTCCTGAACCATTAATATTTCTTTCTGCGGCAATTCATCTTCCGAAAATCCTGTAAATTTTTCTTCTCCTGTCATGATCCTGGAAATAGCCGCCTTCATTTCTTCATTGTACGCTCCAGTAAACTCTGGCATTTGTTGACCAGCAGTATCGAATGCAAATATTTTACCGTTTGCGAATTTATGAACCTCACTTATTTTCTTCGGTTCTGTTACTTTCACTTCCACACCTTCTTTTACAAGTAGGATCGCATTACCTATATGCTTGGCGGGTCGCTCAAATTTATATTCAGGTAGTGTGCTTCTTACTAGTCCAAACCAATCAGCATGATTAGCGACACCTTCAATCAAAAAGATATATTTATTTGATGACTCAGCCATGTTCCTTAGAAATGCTTTCGCATTTTCGGTACTCAGGTGCATGATTACTGCATGACAAAAAACAAAATCAAACTTGCGACCAGGGTAAGGAGATTTTGTAAAATCATGTACTGACAACTGCCTGGATATGTGAACAGGTAGATTAGAAAATCTGTTCGCTAGATCCAACTGAGCTTGAGCAATATCACTTCCCGATATATCAGTATTAGGCAACAGCGTATCAATATTTTTTAAATGATACCCTGCCCCGCAACCACATTCAAGAATTGATGCTGGGCGAAGTTTATAAACGGTATCGTATATCTCTTTCCAGTTTGGATGCAAATTATTCATATAAACAAGGCTATCTGGAAGGACACTAAAATCAGTTATAAAGAACTCTGTGCCTTCCGACATCATTGTTCTTAACTGCTGCTCGTATTCGATTGTGTATCTCACCCAATCGTATTCATCGTTTTGTTTCATATTGCTTTTCCGATTAATTTATAAGTAAGTAGTTTGCTTAGTATTTCGTCAACAGTTTTTAAATCGAACTGATCATTGCTATCTCTGGCCCCAGTTTCAATATCTATCCATACTGGTTGATGATTTCCGGTCATGCTATATATAACAGTAATCAATTCTTCAATATTTGATTTATTTATCCCACCGGCGTAACCAGTATATCTTTTATCAAATGGATGTTTTATTTCCCCAATAGCCATGCCCCGGCCACCGGAAGAATCATACAATAAATGAATGTTTGATGTAGCTTGCTTATCACATACTTCCTGCGTGATCGCCTTCTCATTACTATTATTGTATTGAAGTATTACAGATGGAAGTTCATTGTTTCTACAATGCTCAACTAGTGAAAATAATTTATGATCAGGTTGGCTTGAAAAGTTATAATTAATTTGAACCCGCTTGAAACAAGACGGAAGTTCATGAATTAAGTGATATTTTTTTTCATTAATAACTGCTGCGGCAAAAAAACCACAAAAATGAGCAGAGCTATTCATCCTGTATAATTTAAACCTGTCCACCCATGCTAGAGTTGGATAACGCCTCTGACCCATTTTTGATTTACTGAATAATATTCCCCACTCCACAAAAGGATATTGCTGGCTTAATGCTAAAAGTTGCTGAGGATCGGTATTATCGTCTGCTCCCGTAATTGTGACTCTATCTATAAACATGATGGCGAAAATATATTATTAAATATAAATATAATCATTTGCTAATTATATCCAAATATATGAATTTAGGGTATTTCGGGCAGGGTATTTTCCTGAATTATATATCGGAAATATCCCCTTTTTATTAATTAATTATTGAATATTCTATGGAATTAAACAATATTTTATTATAGAATACTGATTTATCAAAAACGTTATTTTAAACGGGAAATCAATTGTTTTATAATTTCCGGGATATATTTTATTGCAATTGCAGGAATTAATTACATGAATATTTTCTCAGCAATAAATTAAATAATAAATCCCCTGCATAGACAGGGGATAAATTTAAGGGTAGTTATTTATTTCTAACGCTCAGGATCAGTACAAATTACCCTTCGGTTAATTTGGTTCTTCAATGGTATTACCTCATGCCAACGGCTTTTCTCATGTGTTTGAATACAAATATAAACTTAAACCAGTTCCGGTACAATTTGATTTCCTTTCAACGATACATTTATTCCGGTAAACTGCTTAATAATACTTGCAACTATTTTTGGAGACTGAAACACAAACTTGTCAATATTCTTTGGCAACCATTCTTCTAGTGTGCTGCCGTATGTTTTACCGGCACCAATCCAATCAGCGATCATTTCAAAAACATAAATATGCGGCATTGTTAATGGCTCTAATATTCCCGACCTGTTTGGATTAAGCCAATGTTCAGGATGATGTGGATTATTCATCTTGTGATGATGCCAGGAACGCTCAAATCCTTCTTTGCCACTTCCTGTTTTTCGATTATACAAAGCATATCCAAACGCTTCATCTGCGCTGAATTTAGACATATCGTGAATCCATAGATTACGCAGAAATAATTCTCTGTCGCCTGATGGTAGATACAAACCAAGTTCTTTGTTCTTCAATAATTCAACACCTGCTTGGTAAACTGCTATTTTATGCGGCACTACGGTTTCCTGGAAATACTTCAATACACCCCAATAATACATATCATCTCCATAAGACTGATCTTCAACAACAAATCTTGCATAAAGAATATTGGCATATTCTTTTGGATCGCCACCGCATACATCAGTAAATTTTTCAAACACATTTTTCGTAAATGCGTCTTTGTGATAGGTTAATTTTGAATTATCCATTATGATTTTATTTTTATGTGATTAATTACACAGACCAGGTGCTTTTATACAATTCAGCAGTTTTATTTAGATTGTCGTCTTTATTTACAACCTGATAAATATTATTCATCAGTCTTTGCTTGTCCGATGGCTCGGATACAGCAGCAATCATTGATACCATTCCGAATTCAATAAGAGCAAGGATTGCCTTCTCTTTTGTTTTTCCTGTTTGATCGCACATGGCAGTAATGACACCTTTTGTGTCGGGGTCTAGATCTTCGTAGTTCATTTTAATTTTATTTTAAATGTTGCTATTATTTGCACGAATTGTTTTCTTTTCCAAAAGAAGAACAGCCTTCTGTTTCTGTAAGAGACAATATCTAATATATAGTCATCGCTATCAAAGGAAATACCGTAATTATCCCACAAGGCGTAAAGGTGATTCCCAACCCAATATTCTTTGATTGGTTTTCCAAATTTCATTCACTTATGTTTTAAATAATCAATCAGCTGCGGGGAATTTAGCATTCCCTTTATATAGCTTAATGCTCTAGGATGAAATGGTGTTCCATTTTCATTAACTCCAAAACACTTTGCATTTGGATAATTAGGCAAAACCTGTTTTATTCTTTCTTCCGCTTGTTTGAACCCTCCCCAACAAACTATAACGTCTGCGCAAATAGCTTCAACCTCTTTCAATTTAACATCATTGTCGCCTAATGGGTTTTCGCAGATCAATAAATCCTGTGGATTTGACGAAATCCAGGCAAATAAATTTGTCATATAGAAACCACCATATCCAAGATGCTTCAACACACGAATTAAAATATTAATAGTGCTATCGTTTTTTTTGTCGTTTGCGGTAGATGGATTAAGTCCGATGCACATTGCTTTTGGTTTGCTAGTATCCCATATACGCCATAGCTTATAGCGATACTTTTTACATTCGGAAAATTCAGCACCAACATTATCAACTTCAAACATTGCCATAACTATTTCTTTAAAATATACTTCTTTTTTATCTTGTAAAAAGCACTAAAACCTTTCCATTTTTTACCATTATTTTCAAACAAGTCTTTTATTTGACTTATACATTTTTTGTCAAGTTCTTTTCTTGCTTCTCCATCTCCATTTATAAAAATGGTGTTGCCGTCGATCAGATCAGCATATGCGGCTAATGTAACACTTAATAGATTTTCATCCACCATAACTTTGGATTAAAACGGTAAATCATCAGTTGCATCCCCGCTATCACCTGATGCTGGTGGCATGTCGGACGGTGCTGATTGCTGCGACCCCGCCGCTTTCTGACCCGAACCCAATAGTTGAACGCTGATCACTCTTAATGTCATTTGAGCCGCACAGTCGCCACCATTTCTCTCATACGCCTTTACATTGGGATAGCCTTCGACATAAACCTGAGTTCCTTTTTTAAGATAAGGTGCTATCGCAGTTCTGTCAGTCCACCAGGAACATTGAACCCATAGGGTGGTTTCATGTTGTACGTTCTGCTGATCTTTATATTTTTCGGAGTGGGCTACATTAAAATTAATTACCGTTTTGCCGTTTACTGTGTTTACCTCAGCATCTTTACCAAGATGACCGATCAATAATGCTTTAATCATTTATTCTGTTTTAATAGTGCCTGGAATTCTCTTGAAGAAACAATGTCATATATCTCTTTGCCGTGTTGTAGCTTTTCAATTTCTGACGGATAAAAATATATTTTAATATCTGTCATGCCCTTGATTGGAATTTTCAATTGCGTCAGTACGTTTATTGGATATTCCTTTTCTATTTTCCATAGCTTATCACTCTGCCGAGTGATTTCATGGCCAAATTTTAAATACCATGTTGCTACGCATCCATCTCCTTGCCATGTTTTTACTTCAATTGCCTCGTCGTCATATTTAAACCCATCAATAATTTCAATAATGGTTAATCCAATTTTAGTTGTTTGTAGAAACATTTCCTGTAAAATATTCTCATATGTTACCGGACTATAATCCCCATACCACACAGTTATATATACTCCCTTATCTTGTATAACAGGTTTGACACCTCCGAACAACAAGGCCTTTCCATCATCAAAGTTTGTATTACTGATCTTGATAACGTATGGCGCTATGTTCTTTGGTAGATTTGTTGCCGTCATATGCCTTAGTTTTAAAATTATTTATTCTAATGGCTTGCCGCAACTTTTACAACATAACTGACTTCCTCTCATTTCATATCCGTCATTATGATCGCACTGTTGTGCAGAACCTGGGCCGCCTATCATCCCGCCCAAAAAGTTTTGCATCATCACTTGTTGTGCCATATTCATTTGTGCCATCATTTGAGGTTGTGGATCAGGAACGAGCAATATCACCATCTCTATTGTATCAACAAATGGAATTATTTGAAAATTAAAAACACGCATTGGATTTAACAACCCATTGTAATGTTTTAATTCGGCATTAATCATCTTTTTTGCCTGTTCAATTAAAAATAAAACATCATCAACGTGAGTAACACCTGGCTCATACTTATCTGCCGCCTTGACTTTTAAATTCAAGAATTTGAATTGATCCTTTGGCAACTTTAATAATTCGATATGTTCAAAGATTTCAAGGCTTTCTTTTGTTGCATCAACGATTTCATATCCCTCTTTCATGATTTCCTCATAAACAGCAATTGCCTGATTTTCGGTTAATGGCCAACGAGATGTTACATTAGCGGGATGCTTATAATATCCATTCATGTGTGTTGGTTCTTTAAAGACTAATATTGTCTCAAAGCTGCCATTATCCACCGCATCAATATAAACGCCCCCTGCCAGCCTGAATTCATAAATTTGATTATCGTTGGAGTTAGCAGGAATCGTCTCCGTTAATTTTGAATCTTTCGCAATTACGATAACTGGTTTTGTTGGCCTGACTTGTTTCATTATTATTTGATTTTGTGTTTTATACTTGGATGAACTGTTTTTCTAGATCCCGAATTCTTGTGTCTATGGAATCAATTATAAACTTTGCATCATCTTCGCTTTCCATTATAGCTTCCGGTCGTGGATAATTCAAATCGGTTACGTTTGAATAATCTGCATTAAATATCTGTAACTGCATTTTCATGCCCAATCTTTTGTTTGATAAAAGAGACTCCATGTATCTTTTTATCATTTTAAGATTATCTATTCGATTCTTGATCCCCTGCGCTTCTCTGTATTTTTCTTCTTCCATTATTAAAATAGTTTATGTAAAAAACGTTCCCAAAGAGAATCTTCCGGGCAGCAATATTTTTTTGCCGTTTCAAAATTATCTTCCACTATCTCTTTTGCAACAATTGAATCACCGTATTTGTCAATACTGTTCAATACCCTTTCAAGATCATCTAACGTTTTAAATAAACGCATTCCACCGATATTGAATGTTTCTTCAATATCATCTGCACCCCAAAAAATAGGGATCGTTCCTGTAATAAGACAATCAACCAGTTTTTCTGAATAGAAACCAGGGGTTTGATCATTTTCAATTACAATGGAATATTTAAAGTTCGCCAGGGCCGACAGTTTGTAATCAACAGGAACATATCCCCGGCCATATACTTCAACTCTGTCTTTGAAGCGATTTATTACCGCATGACGCATTTTGTGGCCATAGGTCATATCTTTTGCAGATGCGATAATTGATATTTTATTTTCCTTTGGATATATTTTTCTATCCTCCGGCAATATCCAACATCCACCAAAATGATAATATCTGAATCGAGGATCACAACTTAATATCTTACGGTTATAAGTAAAGATGTGGGTAAACTTACTATAATTTTCGCTTCTTGTAATCCAGGCGTATGATGCGGGATTAATGCTGACCGGCTCGATCAGCCATGCAATTTTTATATTTTCAGTATAGTTATCTACAAGATGAAAACTACTTTCTGTAAAAATGATAACATCACCAACTTTATCATTTCCCCTGTACCAATCAAAATATTTTGGAAATATCTTTAAGTCTCCGCTTCCTAGACTTGTTCCGTGCGCAAATTGCGTATCAATAATTTTTATGAGTGGCTTCATGATGCGGCGTTAAATAAACCTGCATAAATATCTGGCTTTTTCCGACATGAACAATTTTTTTTCTTCCGGGCTTAATCTGTGAAAGGAATTGAACGCAGCCCAATCCTGCGGCTTTGTTTCCTGGTTAAAGGAGGGGGCATGATATAAATGAAGTAATTCTATGGGTGGATTATTGCAGAAACCAATCGCACCAGAGATCATTAATTTATCAAAAAAAAATTGATCCTCTACGCTATATTCTGTAAACAATTCAGGATCGAAACCGCCCACACGATAAAAAAGATCACAGTCCACAAGTATTGACCCTCCTGATGCCCCCGGCTGGCATTCTTTTATTTCAGGATGCGGAGCAGTAAGATAGGTCGGGTCGAGGTCGTTGTAAAGAATGTTTCTTGTTACTGATTCGCTCAACTGCAGCAGCCGCCTTCCCGCAAATGTTTGAATGGCGTTGAATGTTTTTATATTATCCCACAAAGCATTAAAAAAGTTGTTTGGTACTAATATATCAACATCGTGAAATAAATAATACTTTGTATCAGTATTGAATAAAGCCGCAACATTATGAGCAAGACATTTATTAAACTCATAACCAGTTATATCATTTGCCGGCAACCATATATAATTCGTTTTCCCTTCACATATTTTTTTGTGTTGAGGATTACCACTATGTTCAATAACAGTAATTGAAATATTAAGTCCGGTGTGTCCAATTGCATTATTCATCTCTTTAATCGTTACCGGACTAAATTCCGTTCTACCTCTTACCGGAATAATTACAACGATATCCTCTTTACCTGATTTGTCGAAATTGTAATAGCAATTCCTTTTGACTGCAGCATAGTCTATTAAACTATCACGCATTTTTTTAAATACATCAATGATCGGGTAAGCCATAGTACTAGTCATTCCAAATTATCTTAAATGGCAATGCTTCAATTATTTTCGCTGCTATTGGTATTGATTTAATCCTGCTTATCATTTCTCCCTTATCAACTTTTTCTTTAATAAAGAAAACTGATTTTGTTCCATCTCTGCGGTCAATGCAACTACCGGCAATTGCAAGTATTGAATATTCTCCAATGTTTTTAAACTCTGAGAACCCCTTTGGTGTGCCACCCTTTCCATCGTTTGGCATTTTTTCTGGATCAAATGGGAGTTCACGAATAAAAAGACCGATTTGTTTCATGCTGATCCCATCTAGCTCCCACATATAATGACCGCTTGAAGTCAAACTTGTTCCAAAGTAATTCATGATTTATATTTTTGTTTTACCAAACCACTTACGAAGTCAATTTTAATTATCGCTTTTTTCTTAGAATTAAGATTGAAGTACATGCAAGTACCCATATCTGCTGCGAACTCTCGTTTTTTAACAAGATGCCGGGGTAATTCAACCCTCATTCCATTTGCATCCTCTGTTCTTATCGTGAAATCAATATCGGGCTTAATCGAAACGCTTTTTACCAATCCGCACTCACCCCAAATTTTCCTAAACGTATCATAACCTATTTCCAAATCAAAAGGGTCTATTACCCTAATATTAATCTCATTGTCATTAATGGTTGGCCTCTTGGATAGATTTAAATCGGAAGAAGAAAAAAGTACGATCTCTTTTTCAAAAGATGAATTATTGTCAACGATAATCCTATACTTCATAAGGCTCACTTTTTTAAGTGTTCATAGTTGTCATACTTTCCTTGTAAATAACTATATCCTGCTTTCTGCCAGGCAAGATGCGGACGAAACAAATAACAGTTGAATTGTTTGTGAAGGCTACTGATGCTTATATCTACTTTTTCATATTGGCCCCATATGTTTATTAAAGCATCATAAACCGTTTCCTTGATCCCGATGGCATGTGTTGTAAACGTTTTACTGATCTTTGCAATATGATCGGTAATTGGTGTAAATGGTTCTTCGTGGTTGCCTCCAAAATAAATCATATCCCAATCGGTCGGCATCTCTAATATTTCTTGATTGAATCTCTTATTAAAATCATCACACAAAACAACATCATCTTCAAAAACAAAATAGTTTTTTAGATTTGCAGCCTTTGCCATATTTACAACTTTAAGGTGGCTAAGCGTACACGCTATATCGCCCCTTTTCATAATTATATCATCGCTTGATTTTTTTTCGGTGTAGTCTGTTAGTTTTCTTCCATCGATAGCATCTACGATCATTACATCAAGTTGATGCTTTTTAAATTCCTGGTCTATGTGCGGCCTTCGATCACTATCTTTCAAGTGAATACAGAATACCGATTCAAAGTAGGAGTTGAGCGACATTTAATTTTAAATAATTATTTTTTTGGTTTAATAAGCGATAGGAAGTCTAGCACATCAAGTAAGCATGTGTTATTAAATACATGCCCTTCTTTAGAGGAAAAAACATACTCCTTCCAGGGTTTATACCAAGAAATAATTCCTAGTTGATTTTTACTTCTATTATTGAAAATTCTATAAACTGGTTTTTTATTAAATTCCTCGTTTTCAACTTGCCTGATGTTTATATACCCATATCGCTTATCCATATAATAATTTATGCGATTGTCTTGTTGAATATAAACTATACCTGAAATTCTTTTTCTTCAACTGGTTTTTCCAGGATCACCCGATTGATGAGGGAACAAATATATTGGATTTCTTCTTCCAACAAATATGGATGGTTGGGAACATACAAGCCTCGTTTATCCAAAACGCTGGCAAAGTGCATATACTTCTCTCCATATAGCCTCTTAAAAAACGGCTGCGTGCCCATGCTTCCGCTTATTAAAGGGCGGCATTCAACACCATTTGCCACTAAAACCCTTGCTATTTCATCTCTAAACGGGTGAATGATCGGATAGCCGAGATTAGAGACAAAGCGATTCGTATAATCTGCCGGTTTCCAGTAATGATTTTCAAGATACTTATTGTAAAGATTGTAGTTTGTGTTTCTTCTGGAAACAACATTATCAAATTTATCCAACTGCCTTAGTCCAATAAATGCCTGGAGATCGGTTGAGCGAACATTAAAACCAGGATGATAAAATGTATAAGGAATATTAAATTCGTCAACCTTGTGCGATTCTCTTAATTCTGTTTGAATTTCAGGATCTAAGTCACGATCCCAGCCATGACTACGAAGCATTTTCAACAGATCATACATTTCTTTGTTATCTGTTGTGATCATGCCTCCCTCAATTGTACTAAGATGGTGACCATAATAAAGCGACGTGGTGGCCATTAATCCCCAATTACCAAGACTTCTATTCTCGTAGGAAGAACCAAGACCCTCACAAATATCCTCCAGTAGTATTACGTCGTAGCGATTACAGAGTTCTATGACCGCTTGCATATGTGGCACAAGACCAAGAACAGAAACAAGTAATAAGCATGATGGTTTTTCGTAACTGAATATTCTTTCCAGTTCTGTTAAATTAACAGAGAGATCGTAAGTGTTTATGTCGCAAAGTATCGGTTCTAACCCGAATTGAATAACCGGGGCTATATCTGTAATCCAGCTAATAGCAGGAATAACTATTTTTTTGTTTTTTAGTTTATTACCAGCAATCAAAGCATAAAGCATTAATAAATTTGCACTGCTTCCACTATTTACGAAAACAGCATATTCTGATTTTACTTTCTTTGCCCATTTTTCTTCAAACTCAATTGTTAGATTTCCTTTTGTTAGTCGTGGATAAATAAGCAGCCATGCTGCTAACGCATCGAAATCGGCTTTATCGATGGTGTCTTTGGCCAGTAAGATTTTGGGTTGCATCTGTGTTTGGGTTTTTAAAAGGAATTGGGGAACGCTCAGTGATAAAGCTAATTATTTTTATAACATAGTCAAATAAAAATTACCCTGCTGTTTAGTTTATGCTTTTCGCAGAGATCAATCATTGATTTTGTTCCTTTGCTTTTCTTATCCCAAAAACAAATTCCGTGTGTTGAGTATATAGCCATTTGTTCATTTCGTAGTGGCCCCGCTGATCTACCTTTCCCTTTCCAGTCTGCCATAAATACTTTAATAGGCCAATTCATTTCTTTAGCAAGTCTTTCACCTAAACCATCAACACCGTAAACTTTTGTTCCATCATCTCTCGTAAAGGTGAGGATGCCTGGAATATCGCAACCGCCAGACACTATTTCGATTTCATTGTTATCAACTCCTTTAGTTAAACGACAAACACGAAGTTTTAAATACTCGTAATCCGTATAAATTCTTCCACCTGCAATTATAATTCTACATTTTTTCATATAGCTATCCATTCTTTTCTGAACATATCGCCGGTGCTAATATATGAATAACCTGGGCCATACCATTTTTTCGGAATGATAATCATTTTATCCTTATTCGGATTGATCTCAGCAGCCCATAAACTTAAAGTACTGTTTGCGCAGATATTATTTTCACAACAACTCATTATCTCAATTGTTTTTTTTGGATCAGGTTCGTGACTCCATTCTATTTCTATTTCTGTTACACCAATTAAAGATTCAACGCAGCGATCAATTAATGGTTTTGCATATTCGTAATCATCAGAAAAACATAAAAACTTTTTAAAACCCCGCACCAAGTTTTTTAAAATAGCTTCTTTTAAATATTCTTCTTTAATAATCGGATGTTTATCTGGATAGTTTTTATAATCTGCTGCTCTTACATGAACAGAAACAACATCTTTTTTTAATTCATAGTTAAAACCAAAAAGAGGAAATATTTTTTCCTTGCAATCATCATAGTATTTATAAGATTGAAAGTGTTCATTCAATCTTAAATTATCTCTTACTGGTATTTGTTGATATCCTACTAACACATTATTATAATCAATCACTTCTCTTGGCCAATCAACAAACATATTTTCATCCTGGTTTACCTGTGGAAAATTAAAAAAGTATGTTGGCCACCTATGTGGTGATCTTGATTGTGTTGGAATACCATAGTTAAAATCATTTCTCATTGCATGTGCAGCTGTTGCTGCAATCATGTACATCTGATTTCCTATTCCTCCATCAAGTACGCATGTTATCATATAAAAACTATTATGTGTATTCAAATATACTCAACCCGGGC
>Ga0193738_1000014_pt1 | contig 135772 bp, 86 predicted proteins | sample L2a1metaG_FD_144927 | JGI IMG/M metagenome (GOLD analysis project Ga0193738, IMG submission 144927) | Soil microbial communities from a riparian zone of the East river system, Colorado, United States - L2a1 | ecosystem: Environmental > Terrestrial > Soil > Riparian zone | place: USA: East... | reverse complement strand
AGGGAATATTTGGTTTGGGACTGTAGAATCTGGTGTATGGAGATATGATGGCAATTCCGTGAAAAATTTTACCAAAAAAGATGGTCTCGATGGTGACTTAATTTGGATTATTTACAAAAGCAAAACAGGTGAATTGTGGTTTGGCGGAGGTCCCAATGGTGTGTATCGTTTCACTGGCAAGTCTTTTGAAAGAAAATATTAAATAGAAAGCCAACGCACAACATTCGGTTTGGCAATATGGCGGGGCGACAAATAAAAAATTCTTTTGCCTTAAAAAAATCACCACAACTTCATTCCCTTATAAAAGTCAAGGACCTTTGTGCGAAGCACATAATCATATTTCGCAACAATAAGATTGATAGTTGCACGATCAAGACTATTTTTTACTAATAAATAGTCGTAAGAATTTCCAACACCGGAATTGAAACGGATCTCCGCAGCATGGAAAGATTCGGTAAGTGCAGCAACTTGCTCAAGCAAAATTTTATGCCTGTCAAAAGCTGCTGTCATATTTATATAAGCTTGCTCGATCGATCTTTGCAATTGTGTTCTTGTCGTTTTTTCGGTCAGCTCATTATTTTTTAGATCGATCTTTGCCAGCTTGATCCTGTTTCGCTGTTGAAATGAATTAAAGATCGGGATCTGTAAACCGAGCCTGATATTAGAATTTCGGTTATTATTCAGCTGATCGAAATAACTTATTTTCTCATTTGAATAATGATCTTGTTTTTTAAAAACCGGTGATTGACCACCATTCACTATTACATAATCGGGTGACTGATCATAGGTAGTATTTATAAAATTTTGAGTTGTTCCGGTATTGGAATAATTAGTTCCAAATCCTGCACTTAAACCAAGTAGTGGAAACAATCCTCCTTTTGCAACCTTCACAGCTTTTTCAGCGCTTTGCGTAGAATAATTCACAGATTTTATTTGTGCAAATTGCTCCAATGCTGTTTCGTAGATCTTATCGGGGGTATCTGCATATTTTTCAGAAAAAGATGTTACATCCAATCTTTCAACAGTAATATTTTTATCATACAGCACATTCATAAATTCACAAAGATTGATCTTAGCTGTTTCTACAGCTGTTTGTGCATTGATGATGCTTACCTGGTCACCGGCGTATTGTCCTTTTACATCAGAAAGATCAGATGGTCGAATAGCCCCTTCTTTATTCAATGTTTCCAGGCGATCAAGTTGTTGCTTTGTCAACTCCATTTGGTTGCGGGTCTGTACAAGTTGATCTTCGTTATTTAATACTTGCAGATAGGCAAGGATAATACTAAGCGTCAAATTATCTTTTCTTTGTTGCAGTGTCATTTTTGATGCTTCATAGTTTAACCTGTTTTGTTTCACAAGATTTTGCATGGAAAATCCATTAAAAACAGTAACTCCACTACCCAAACCAAAATCAGATGATTTATTGTTTTGATTAATATAAGTATTGGTGAAGGGGTCAATGCTACGACCCGCCCTGATTGCATATCCGGCAGAGCCATTCAGATCGGGGAGCCTGTCCAACTTCGCCTGCTTCCAACTAATTTCATCTGCCTGCGCCTGCAGATCACTTTGCAACACATCAAGATTGTTGGCAATACCAGTTTCAATGCATTGCTGCAATGTCAATCTCCCCGGAGTATTATTTTGTGAAAAAACACTTGTCCCAAATGCACAAAGAATGGCTGTAGTTAAAAAAAATCTTTTCATAACATTAAACATTGATAAAAAATATTTCAACAAAATCAGTTTACGATCATCCCATCAAGCAGGTTGATGATCCTTGAACCATAAGAAGCATTTTTCTCCGAATGGGTTACTTGTATTATAGCGACACCTTCATTATTTAACTCTTTGAATAAATTCATTATTTCTTCGCCTTGCTTAGAATTCAAATTACCGGTTGGCTCATCTGCCAGCAATAGCTTTGGCTTAGCAATTAAAGCTCTTGCAATACCAACCAATTGCTGCTGGCCTCCTGAAAGCTGTGTTGGGAAAAGATTCTTTTTACCAACGATATTGAAACGATCAAGTATATCGGCCACCATTGCTTTTCTTTCCGATGTTTTTACATTCTGATAGATCAATGGTGTTTCAATGTTTTCATACACCGTTAATTCATCAATTAAATGATAAGCCTGGAATACAAAACCGATATACTGTTTGTATAAAGATGTTCTTTGCTTCTCCTTTAATTTGTGCACAGATTCATGAAGAAAATTATATTCACCTTCATTGAATTCATCAAGCATACCAATTACATTCAGCAAAGTGGACTTTCCGGATCCCGAAGGACCCATGATGGAAATAAATTCTCCTTCCTTTATATGTAGATTAACATCCTTTAATAAAAAAGTACGGTTGTTACCTGTGTTCACCCATTTGTAAATTCCTTTTAGATCGATCATATATTTAATTTTTTGCTTCGCTCCGCTCGCAATGACGAACGTAACATTATTTATAATTTACTCAGTTCTTAATGATCTTACCGGGTTGGCGATCGCTGCTGCTGCTGTTTTAATCACAACTGTTGCTAATGCAATAAAAAATATTACACAAAATAAGATCACCAATAGTTTAAAATTAACTCCATCATTAAACGCAAACACGTTTATAACTGAACTACTTACTAAATATCCCAATGGAATGCATATAGCACCCGATATTATTATTAATTTCAAAAAACCAACAGATAGCTCTTTCACTATTACTGATACAGAAGCTCCCATCACCTTGCGAATACCGATCTCTTTTAAACGTTTCTCCGTATTATATGTTACCATTCCAATTAATCCCATAATAGAAATAATAAACACTACAAAAGAGATCATACCCATGAACTGCATATCAGCGCCGGGATAATAACGGTTGTATAATTCCTTTTCATAATCAGAGAATGAAAATTCTTCATAAGGATAATATTTTTTCCATATCAATTGCATATCTGCTTTAAGGTCTTTTGCATGCAGGTCGTTCTTTGTTTTAATACTTAACACATGAAATTGAGCAGGATCATACTGCATCACCAGTGGCTGTGTTGCAAACTGGTAAATAGAATAACAGAAATTTTTAACCACACCCTGTATGATCACCATTTTATCATTGTTCAAAAAAATTGGTTTGCCTATTGCCTCTTGTGGTGTACCTAATCCCATCATATAAAGAGTCTGTTCATTTACCACAACAAAATTTGAAGCAGAATCACTTATGCTTTCTGGTAAATTTTTGCCAGCAACAAAGTTCAAATTCATATTCGCAATAAAATCTGCATTGGCAGCATAATAATTAGCAATGCTGTTTTCTCCTATGTTATCTTTTTTGATAACGCAGGTTGCAGATGTGCCACCAAAAGGAGTTGACACAAGACCAATACGCTCCACATTTTTATTTACAGCAATATCATTCTGTAACGGCTTGTAATTTCCGGCAACAGAAATATTATAAATATTTTTTCGGTTAAAATTTTCATTGTCAGTCGCCATATATTCAAACTGGCTGAACATGGTGCCGATCAAAAAAACAAAACAGCATGTAGCCACCAACTGAATTACTACAAGGCTTTTTCTAAATCCCATTTTACCAAAGGAAACAGGACTGATAGTACCTTTTAAAACTTTTACAGGTTGAAATCCTGATAATATTCTCGCTGGAAAAAAACCGGCAACTATCCCTATAAAAATTGTAAACAAAATAAACACTATCCATAAAGCAATGTTATTATCTACTTCCCAGGTTATCCAGTGCAGATGGATGAATTGCTTCATGAGATTAAGAATGAAATACCCTGCTATCAACGCCAGGAATGAAATAAGAACGGCCTCGCAGACAAACTGACTTATTAATTGGTAACGCAATGCACCTGTTACTTTGCGAATACCTACTTCTTTGGCACGGCTTAAAGAACGGGCAAGTGTAAGGTTGATATAATTAAAGGCCGCTAACAGGATAATAGCTAATGCCATTCCTAAATTCACCGCTATATCACTATAAGATTCTACGTATGAATTATTCTGCAGTTTTTCATAAGCAGGTGAAATATCAGTAACAAGTTGTTTACGATAATGAAATGTTTCTTTTGATTGCGCAATTTCTTTGTTTGTGTTGGCAGCACTCATTGCCAATGCAGCATCAAGATCTTTTTTATCACTATTTTCTTTGATCAATACATAAGTAAAAGCTGAGAGATCTTTTTTTAGATTGTCTTTTGAAAACAGTTTAAAGCTTCTCATTGAAACCATAGCATCGCTGCGAAAATGTGTGCCCCGTTTGTAAGGTTTTAAAACACCGGTAACAGTAAACGTTCCATAATCATGATGTGTAAGAGTTTTGCCAACGGGGTCTTCTGTACCAAAAAAAGTTTCTGCCATTCCGTGAGTAATAACTAATGTATTGGGCAGTTCAGGTAAAGTACCTTTCTCAAGCGGAAAAGAAAATATTTCAAAGAAAGAAGGCTCAACATAAATGGGATTAACATTGATCTTTTTTATGTTACTTGTAAGTTCCCATGTAGACCCTCTTACGACTGGTGTAGCATTTTCAACAACCGGGTAATTTGTTTTTAAATTATCGGCCAATGCAAAAGGAGATGTCGCATATTTCGTTGTAGATGCATTCGCTTCTTTTATATCTGTAATGATCCTGTAAGTTCTGTCAGGACTGGGATGAAAGTTATCTGCCTCAAAAACGACAACCACCTGTGTCAGGCATAATAAAGAAAAAGGGATCGCAATTCCAAGGCCGGCAATATTGATAAATGAAAACAGCTTGTGCTTCATCAAATTTCTCCAGCCTATTTTGAAATAATTTTTCAGCATATTTTAAAATTCTTTCCTGATTATCCAACACTTATGCCAATGGCAAAAGCCGCTGCTACACAAGGTTTCGTATTTCTTATTATATCATAGGTGTACGAAAACGAACAGTAGGTGTGCATATTCGTACGGGCTTATTCTGTTCTTAATGATTTAATGGGGTTAGATAAAGCGGCTTTAATCGCCTGGAAACTCACAGTTAATAATGTAATGACAAGCGCAGCAACGCCAGCCATTACAAATACCTGCCAGCTTATTTTAATTCTATAATCGTAATTAGCAAGCCATTTATGCAAATAATACCAGGCGCCTGGTACAGCTAAAATGCTGGAAAGAAGAACCAATACGACAAACTCAGTTGAAAGCAAACGCCAAAGATTGACCACACTTGCACCAAGTACTTTGCGAACACCAATCTCTTTTGTTCTTTGCTCTGCAACAAAACTTGCTAAACCAAACAAACCAAGGCAAGAAATAAAAATGGCAAGTACAGCAAAATAAGATGACAGCTTTCCTATTCTTTCTTCGGCTCTAAATTTATTCCCAAATTCTTCATCAATGAATTTGTAATCAAATGGAACACCAGGTGTAAATTTTTTCCAAACTTGTTCAATGCTGGCTATCGATTGCTTTACATTTTGTGCCGGATTTAATCGGAATATCAGGTTATACATGCTCTCATAATCATCTATATGATATAAGGTGGGACGCACTGGGTAAAATGGAGATTCTTGCATAATATCATTAACAACTCCGACGATGGTATAAGGTTCACCGTTCCATTTTAGGACCTTACCTACCGGTTCACTAAACCCTAAAAACTTAGCTGCTGATTCATTAATAATAAAAGCAGAAGAGTCTGTTGCAAAATCCCTTGAAAAATCACGGCCTGCTTTGATTTTCCAATTTACTGTTTTACCAAATTCATAAGATACCCTGTTATTAGGAAAATCAACGGCGAGATTAGGATCTTTACCTTCCCAATCAAAACCACCATTTGTATTCCATACCTGTGTCAAAGGGCTATTAGATGCTGCCATTTCTTCAATGGCGCCAGATTTTTTTAGTTCGGTTCTTATAGCTTCATAATGATCTCTTATTTCCTTTTGCATTCCCATATTGATCAAACCATGACGTGTATAACCAATAGGCCGGTCTTTTGCATATTGTATTTGTTGATAAACGATAATTGTTCCAATAATAAGCATTACTGAAATCATGAATTGTCCTATAACCAAAATCTTGCGTGGTATTGAAGCAAACCTTCCAACACGAAATGTTCCTTTCAACACTTTCAATGGTTTGAACGAAGAAAGATAAAATGCAGGATAGCTGCCAGAAAGCAACCCTGTTACTAAAATAAATGCAAGACTAAAAAACCAGAACAAAGGATTTTGCCACGGAACTTCTATTTTCTTTCCAGCTACTTCATTAAATAGAGGAAGTAACAATATAACCAGGATCAAAGCAAATACAAATGCCAACAATACGATCATATAAGATTCTGCAAAGAATTGCCTGATCAATTGCCAGCGCATTGAACCAACTGTTTTACGAATGCCCACTTCCTTTGCTCTTTTTTCACTTCTGGCAGTAGTAAGATTCATGAAATTGATGCAAGCCAGCACTAAAACAAAAATGCCAATGATACCAAAAAGCCGAACATATTGAATATTGCCGCCTATGTTCTTACCATTTTTAAATTCGTTATACAGATTCCATTTACTCATAGGCTGCAGGAAAACAGCCCATTCATATTTCGCTTCATCCTTACTTACATTGTTCAGTTTTACATTTTTAATTTTTGCAGAAACTTTTTCCATTTCTGTGTTGTCAGCGATCTGCGCAAATGTTTGAGAAAAATTACTTCCCCATGGTTCATCCATTTGTTTACTCCATGGATTTTGAATTACCCAAAGTTCCCATGGCATCATGATTTTTATTTCCCTGAAAGAAGTATTGTCAGGCAAGTCTTCATAAATACCGGTAACTTTTACATCATATTGCCTGTCAAGTTTTATTGTCTTATTGATGGGATCTTCCTTGCCAAAGATGGATTCCGCAGCCGATGCAGAAAGCAAAATTGAATATGGATCTTTCAATCCTGCTCTTGTTCCTTTGCGCATTTTAAGAGTAAGCATTTCAGGTGCATCCGGTTCAAAGAATATCCCGGTCTTGGTAAAGTTTTTATCTCCGATTGTAAGTAAATGCCCACCCGTCCATGATGATTGCACCACGTATTTAAAATCACTTCCATACTTAGCCCGTATTTCAGGCCCCATCAACGCAGGATTAGCAACCTGTGTTTCAATCTTACCATTGAAGTTTGCATGTTGCATTACCTGTGCAATACGATCATAATTCTTATGGTACTTGTCAAAACTAAGTTCATCATATACCCACAGTCCGATCATCATAGCGACTGCCATACCAACAGCAAGGCCACCAATATTGATTGCGCTATAACCTTTGCTTTTTACAAGATTCCTCCAGGCGATTTTAAAATAATTGCGTATCATTTTATAAAGAATTAGGAGATTGGATAGAAGTCCATACCGAATCTCAGTTTATTAAAAATTATTTATTTTCTTTTTTTAATTTTCAAATTTGCAAAACTGCCATCAGAGCCAAAGTCCACCCATAAAGCAATTTGTCCAGTTTTTGTTGAGCTTAATTTCTCTACAACCAGGCTTGGCTGCTTAGCATTATTCACAAATACACTAATATTTTTTCCCTTAATTAATATATACACATGAAACCAGCTATTGGGGTCAGGAATTGGAGAAACCTTTTTTTCGTATTGATTCGGAAACTTATTTCGAAGTACATTCCAATAAAAACCTGGCAACGAAATATATTGAACTGCCCGAAGTCTACGGAGTGTATCTGCGTTTTGAAAATTAAACGGTCTGAAATATACTGCATCATATGTAGAATCATTTTGATAATGAAATGCCAATCCAACAAAGCTCTTCTGTAAAATATCTCTGCCTTTAACATCAAATTCAATACTACCTTCTGAAAAAGAATAATTTTTTAAAAGGTACATGCCTTTAACTGTGTCCTCATTGAATTTTATCCCAGTGGTGTCCTTTTTATTGATTGTTTCAATCGTTCTCCCTGATAAAGTCCATAGATCTGTATTTTGCAAATCGGGTTTATAAGTTTGAGAAAAACTTTGAATTGAACCAAGAAGGAGAAAAATTAAAAGATATTTCATTATTTTAAATTTAAAATACTAACCAGTTGCCCCATGCGATCTTAAAATAATTTTATCATCACTATAGTTTTATTCTGTTCTTAAATTTTTAACTGGGTTGGTCAATGCGGCTCTTATCGCCTGGTAACTTACAGTTACTAAAGCAATGACAATTGCTGAAGCACCAGCCAAACCAAATACCCACCATTCAATATTAATATGGTATGCGTATTCCTGCAGCCATTTATTAGTTGCCCACCATGCAATAGGAAAAGCAATACCGTTTGCAATTAAAACGAGTTTTAAAAAATCTTTTGATAATAATGAAGCGAGATTGACGACTGTGGCTCCAAGGACCTTCCTCACTCCTATTTCTTTTACTCGTTGCTCCGCAGAATAAGTTGCCAGGCCAAACAAACCTAAACAAGCAATGAAAATAGTTGCCAATGCTACCCAGATCAGGAGTGTTTGGCGACGTTCGTCTTCAACATAAAACAGTGCAAGCTGATCATCCAAAAAATGATATTCAAAAGGATCTCTTGAATCATTATTTACCATTACTGCTTTTAACTTATCCAATGTTCCCTGCACATCTTTTGATTCTATTCTTGCAGAATAATAATCAATAACATGAATTGGATTATTATTATAAGCCAGAACCAATGGCTCTATCTTATCACGTAATGATTGAAAATGAAAATCCTTTACAATACCAATTACTCTTGGCTTAAATGGAATATTTTCCTGGTTAAGAGGCGCAAACGCTGTTCCTCTTGATGCCGCAGGTATCTCAACAATTTGATCTGATGATTCTGTTATACCCAACATATTTGCAGCGGTTTCATTTATTATGATGCTAGCCGAATCATTAGGACTGTCAAAATTTCTTCCACTTAAAAGTTTTACTTCAAATGTTTTCATAAAATCTTTGTCCGCCCCAAACATATACGCGACTTTAGTCTCGTCAGCACTTCCCATTTTTTTTATTTTAATGGTACGATATGTTTTCCATTCACCGGGAACTCTTGATGTCACCGAAACAGTCTTTACTGTTGGGATCTTAGCCATTTCATTTTTTACAGCTTCAAAATTTGACCTTGCTTTATTAGTATTTACATCAATGACCACCAATAGGTCTTTATTGAATCCTAGATTGGTATTATTTAAATACCGAACCTGGAGAAAAAGAACAATTGTGCCAATGATCATCACAACTGAAATAGTGAATTGAAAAACTACCAGTGCTTTTCTTAATGAGAGGTCAGTTCTGTTTTTTAGCTTGAAGCCTCTTAATAATAAAACAGGTTTAAATCGTGAAAGCAACAATGCAGGGTAGCTGCCAGATAAAAGACCAATAACAGTTACAAACGCTACTGAATAAATCCAGATACGATAATCGGTATTGGCGAATCCAAGAGAAAGTTGCTTGTTTGCATACTGGTTAAATGCAGGGAGTAAAAGATTAACAACACCTAGAGCCAGTAAAAAAGAAATAAATGTTACCAGCAATGATTCAAATAAAAATTGTTTTATTAAATGACTTTGAAAAGCGCCAACAGATTTGCGAACACCAATTTCTTTTAGTCGTGCAGATGCTCTTGCAGTTGTAAGATTCATGTAATTGATACCAGCTATCACTAAAACAAAAAAAGCAATGAATGAAAATATTTTTATATACAAAGTACTTCCTTGTGATATGGCTTCAACATTTGAATTTCTTGCTCCATCAATAATTCCTTTTGAGTTGAGGTGAATATCCTTTAAAGGTTGTAGACTAAAAGAAAAACTAGTACCCGCAGGGGCCTGAAAATTATCCTTAACAAGTTTTGTTATTTTATCTGAAACAGTCTTAGCCTTTGTATTGGGTCTTGTCAATGCATAAACAGAAAAGCGATTTGATAACCAATCCTGGTTAAGCCCGTTCCTATAACCTGAATCAGCAGTAAAAGTGGATTCAGAGATCACTGAACTAAAATCAAAACTCGAATTACGTGGATGATTTTTTACAACACCCGTGATCTTTAAAAGTGTTGAATCTATAAAACTAAATTCCAACGTTTTGCCTAATATATCTGTTTTCTTAAACAGTCTTAATGCCAGGTCTTCATTGATGATGATTGAATTTGGTTCTTTCAATGCAGTTTTTCGATCACCGGCGATCATTGGGAAATCAAAGATCTGCAGGAAATTTTCATCCGCAACTGTAACTGTTTCCTGGAAAAAATTGGTGGGATTTTCAGTCGCCAATATATTCGCCCTGCCTATTCTTTGAATATGAGTTGTGTTTTCAACCTCGGCAATGGTTCTCTTTGATTCCTCTGCGAGTTTATAACCTGCCCCTGCAATGGTTGTCGCTTCTCCGTTTACAGTTTTGTGTTCTATCACACGAAAAATTCTATCGGCTTTACTGTGTTGTTCATCAAAAGTTAGCTCATCAAAAAGATAAAGGCCTATCAGCAAAAAACAACTAATGCCAAATGTTAGACCGGCAACATTAAGCGTAGTATAAAGCTTATTTTTCCAAAGACTACGGAAGGCGATTTTGAAATAGTTTTTTATCATGGCAATAAATTTTATTCAGTTCGCAATGATTTTACAGGGTTGGCAACGGCAGCTTTTATTGCCTGGAAGCTTACCGTTATTATAGTGATCATTAACGCTCCTGCTATCACAACAGGAAATATCCACCAACTGATCTCGGTGCGATACTCATATTTCTGTAACCATTGGTGTAAGTAATACGAGGCGACAGGAGTAGCAATCAAACAGGAAATAATTACCAGGATCACAAAGTCTTTCGATAACATCTTCCAAAGAGTATATACAGAAGCTCCAAGCACTTTGCGTACTCCCATTTCCTTTGTTCGTTTTTCTGCAACGAAGGACGCCAGTCCAAATAAACCAAGGCAAGAAATAAAAATAGCGAGTGTGGCAAATACAGAAGACAGTTTACCTATGCGTTCTTCCGCAGCGAATTTTAATCCATACTCAGTATCGGCAAACTGGTAATCAAAAGGCACAGAAGGTACCAGCTTTTTAAAAATGGCTTCTGTTTTCACCAACGCATCACTGACACTTATTTTTGGATTGATACGAATATTCATGTAAGCATTTGCCTCGTCGTAATTAACAAGGTAAATAGCTTGCTTTACCGGGTTAAAGGGAGATTGCATTACCATATCTTCTACTACCCCTACAATTGTAAATTGAGTTCCTGACCATTTTATAGTTTCACCAAGGGGATTTTTAAGGTCCATGTATTTTGCAGCCGCTTCATTGATGATAATGCTGTAGGCAAGGCTGGGATTACTATTATTGCTTACTGAATCTGCCGTTAATGCCGGCGAATAATCCCTTCCTTCCTTAAGTTTCCAACCTATTGTTTTGCCGTAATCATGTGTTATCCAGATCGTGCTAAATCCATCAACTTTATTGGGATCTTTATTTCTCCAGTCAAATCCGCCGTTATTCGACCATACTGCTGTAACAGGACTCGAAGCAGCAGATGTTGCAATCGCAATTGCATTATTTTTTAATTCAGCAGAGATCACATCAAACTTTTCCCGCAGATCTGGCGATTTAATATGGATCATCAATAACCCATCCCTGCTGTAACCAACGGGGCGGTCTTTAGCATGTTGAATTTGCTTGTATACTATGATGGTCCCTATAATGAGAGCAACAGAAACAGTATATTGTAAAACCACCAGCACCTTGCGTGGAAGAGTGGCAAAACGGCCTGCACGGAAAGTACCCTTCAAAACTTTTACAGGATTAAAGGAAGATAAATAAAGTGCAGGATAACTTCCCGCAATAAAACCGGTTAGTATAATAAAGGCCAGACTCATTACCCAGAAATAAGGGTTTGACCAAACAATGCTCATTTGTTTATCGGCTAGCTCATTAAACCATGGCAATGAAAGGGTCACTAATAAAATAGCCAAAATGAAAGCTATAAATGTTACGATCAGCGATTCACTCAAGAATTGCCTGATCAGTTGGCTGCGTATAGAACCTACAGCTTTTCGAATGCCTACTTCTTTTGCTCTCTTTTCACTACGGGCTGTACTCAGATTCATGAAATTGATGCAGGCTAATAACAATACAAAAGAACCAATGATACCAAACAACCAAACATATTGAATACGCCCACTAAGATTAACACCATTCTTCCATTCTGAATACAGGTGCCATTTGTTCATTGGAATGAGAAACACCTGCTGGTTAAATTTCTTATCGTCTGCATCAACCTTATCGTACTGGGCATTTTTTATTATTGCCGAAACTGCTTCAGGTGTTGTATTTGGTTGCAATTGCACATACATCAGGAAAGAACTGTTACCCCATTGGTCAGCGGCTGCCTGCATCCACTCGTTATTAGCCATCAACAGATCCCAGCTAGAAATAAATTTTATATCATTAAATTCTGTGTTATGCGGCAGGTCTTCATATATTCCTGTCACTTTCACATCCATCTGGTTATCTATCCTCATCATTTGATTCATTGGATCTTCATCCCCGAAAATAGATTTGGCCGCAGAAGATGAAAGAATGATCGAATGAGGATCTTTTAAACCGTTCCAGCTACCACCAAGCATTTTTAAAGACAACATTTCCGGTGCTCCTTCCTGCATGAATCTCCCGGTTTGTGATATTTTTTTATTAGCTACAGAAAGGATGTGACCTTCATTCCACCGGGACATGACTATATGCTTAAAATATCTACCGTATTTATTTCGTAATTCTTGTTCCAATGGACGGGCCAAAGCAAAAGATGAACCACGTTGCCCGTTAAAATCGTATTTGATCATCACTTGCGCAATGCGGTCATAATTTTTATGATACTTATTATATGATAACTCATCAAAGATCCACAGGCCGATAAGTATAGCCACCGCCATACCAATGGCAAGCCCTCCGATATTAATGGCACTGTAGCCTTTACTTTTCACTAAATTCCGCCAGGCGATCTTGATATAATTTCTTATCATAATGAAAATTTTATTCTGTTCGTAATGATTTTACAGGATTCGCGATAGCAGCTTTCAATGCTTTTAAACCAACCGTAAACAATGCAACAAACAATGCCAATGCGCCAGCTACAACAAAAACCCACCAGTATATTTTTGTGCGATAAGCAAAATCACTGAGCCAGCTATTCATCATCCACCATGCAACGGGAATGGCAAGCACAGACGCTATCAATACTAATTTGATAAAATCCTTCGAAAGCATAGCAACAATACCGGAAACAGAAGCTCCCAATACTTTACGAATGCCTATTTCCCTGATTCGCTGTTCTGCTGCATAGGTAGCCAGTCCAAAAAGACCAAGACATGCAATAAGAATTGTAATCGCTGCAATAACCAGGAAAATGATCTGGCGTTTCTGATCATCCCGATAAAAATTATCCCATTGTTTATCCAGGAAATTATATTCAAAAAGATGATTAGCATCTACCTTATGTAAAATTCCTTCAAGTTGTTTCAATGTTTGTTCAACATTTCCTGTAGTAAGCCTTACAGTAAAATAATCAATGTTATGAACGGGGTTACTGCGGTATGCTAGAATTAGCGGCGCTACTTTTTCTCTTAGTGAACGGAAATTGAAATCTTTTGTAATACCAACTACCCTGGCTCTAAAAGGCTGGCCAAGATTTGAAACATTCCCATTGAAATCAACAGATGGTATTTCTATTAACTGCTCTGAAGGCTCTTTGATCCCAAACATTTTTGCGGCGGTTTCATTGATCATAACTGCTGAAGAATCTGCCGGGCTTGTTGAAAAATTTCTTCCATTGATCAAACTAACCTCAAAGGTTTTTAAAAATTGATCATCGGCCGCTATCAAAAACATATCATTCTCTATATCATTTGAACCTTGCATTTTTGCTTTTACTTTTGGAATTATCTTCCACTCACCCGGCACACGGGAAGTCACACTCACTGATTTTACTGCAGCAACTTTTGCGTATTCAGTCTTTATAGTTTCAGCGCCTCGACGTACGGCTCCACTATTAATATCAACAACCAGCAATTGCTCCTTATTAAAACCCATATCAGCAGTATCAACATATTTCATCTGCATAAAAACTACGATCGTAGACACTATCATGATAATGGAAAGAAAAAATTGGAAGACAACTAATCCCTTGCGAAGAGATAACTGGCCTTTACTTTGTTGTATTTTATTTTTCAATAGCAGCAAAGGTTTTAACCGCGATTGAAAAAGTGCCGGGTAAGCTCCTGCAAACAATCCTACAATAAGAACAGTGGCGACAATACCAAACCATATTCTTGGATCGGTCGTCAATCCAAGTTGCAATTGTTTTTGTGTAAATGAATTAAAGGCAGGAAGCAGCAATTTTGTTGCACCCAATGAAAGCACTAAAGCAATGACAGCCATTAAAAGTGCTTCAGAAAGAAACTGGCCAACAAGATTGCTTCGAAGGGCCCCGGTTACTTTTCGAACAGCGATCTCTTTTCCCCGATTGGCAAATCTTGCTGTTGTAAGATTCATATAATTGATACAGGCGATCAGCAAAACAAATAAAGCAACAATAGAAAATACATAGATATAGGATAGATTACCTTTTCTTTCGGCAGGTGTTCCTTCTATGCCGGCAGAATGAAAATGAATGGCTGTAAGTGGTTGCAAACTAAAACTGCTCTTCACCTTGCTATTGCTGTTCCGATTGGCAGCTATCAATTGACTCAATTTCTGCGTTGCTTTCTCAGCATCTGCTTCTTTATCCAACATTAAATAAGTGGTATAATTATTCGAATTCCAATCGGCAGAAATAAAATCTTTGTATCGTTGATTGCTAATACTACTTTCAGAAAAAAGAAGATTGAAAGATATATGTGAGTTAGATGGAAAATTTTGCAAAATACCAGTTATGGTGTAAGGTAAACTATCAGTATCCGTTTTTAATGTTCTGCCGACCACGGAGCTAACTCCAAATATTTTTTTAGCTGTCTCTTCTGTAAGTATTACCGAACGAGGAGCTGTTAAAGCTGTAGTTCTGTCACCTTCTATTAATTTAAAATCAAAAACCTGTAAGTATTCAGGATTGGCTATAGAAAAAGATTCATAAAAAGTATTTGTAACTGCAGGATCAGAAACATTTGTTCTTCCAAAAGTGGTAAATCGTGCTGCTTTTTTTACTTCAGGAATGCTAACAAGAGATTGTTCAGCAATTTTATAGCCTACTGCTGCTATTTTTGATTCTTTTCCTTCCGGCGAAACTCTTGTTTCAACTACCCGGTAAGTATTACTTGCGTTTTTATGAAAGCTGTCATAAGTTAATTCATCAAAAACATATAATGCTATCAGGAGAAAACATATTAGTCCAAGCGTTAATCCAAAAATATTGATGAATGAATATGTTTTGTTTCTCCAAAGGTTTCTTAAAACGATCTTGAAATAATGTTTTATCATGGCTTAGTTTTTATTCAGTTCGTAAACTTTTTGCAGGGTTAGCTAGCGCTGCCTTAATTGCCTGGAAACTTATCGTTGCCAATGCGATCAGTAACGCAGAAGCCCCAGCTAAAATGAATATCCACCAACCCATGTTTACTCTATAGGCAAAGTCCTGCAACCATGTACTCATCACCCACCATGCTAAAGGGAAAGCGACTATAGTAGAAAGTAAAATGAGTTTGAGAAAACTTTTTGACAACAACACTACAATACTCGATACTGAAGCGCCTAAAACTTTTCTTACACCGATCTCTTTTGTACGTTGAATAGTTGCAAACATCGTAAGCCCTAATAAACCAAGACATGCAACAAAAATGGCTATACCGGCAAATATGCCAAATGCTTTTCCAAACAATTGGTCATTCTCATACTGACGATTAAACGTTTCATCCAAAAAATTATAATCAAATAAATTACCTGGAAAGAATGATTCGTACTTCTTTTTTATTTGCGCAATAGTACCAGGCAGATCACCCGGTGTAAGCTTTACAGATATTTCGCTGTTAGTACTATAGAAAGGCATGAAGATCATCGGCTCAAGTGGATGACGAAGTGATTTCTGATGATAGTCCTCTACCACACCTACTAAATCCCATTTTCTTTGTCCACGAAGTATAGATTTACCAATTGCATCATCCGGGGATCTAAAGCCAAGCAATTTCACCGCTGATCTGTTAATAAGCATGCTGCGCAAATTCCTGCCATTAGGATCATGATCTGTTTGTTTAAAATTCCTCCCCGCTATTAATTTCACTCCATATACATTGAGGAAATCATAATCAACTGAAGTATGACGAACAGTGAACTTATTTGTTGCAGCTGAATCAGCTTGTCGCACATTAAAACTTCTTCCAATATCGCCACCCGGCACGTTCCATGAAGTAGTAGCAGCCTGCACATGTGCAATTTGTTTTAACTCCTCTTTGAAACTATTTACCCTGCTGATGAAAGTAGAATCAAAATTTGTAAGTGTAGGTGGTTTAATCACTAGTACCTGGTCAATATTAAAACCAAGCTGTGTTTTATTCATGTACCTGATCTGCTTCATTACCACCAACGATCCAATGATCAAACCAATTGTTACTGTGAATTGGCCAAGCACCAATGCCTTTCTGAAAAAGATACCTTTTTGTGAACTAGCGAATTTTCCTTTTAAGACTGCAATCGGTTTAAATGAGGAAAGTACAAATGCAGGATAAAGACCAGAAACAAAAATACCAGCAACAACTATTGATATTAATCCAATGAGTATGCTGTATCCATTCAATCCTTTTGTCAAAAGATATGATAATGATAATTGATAATTCAGCAGCTTATTAAATTCTGATTGTAATAGTAGAACAAGCAGTATTGCCAATGCCATGCTGATCAAATTCACTAATGCTGACTCGGCAAGAAATTGAAAGATCAATTGACGGCGTTCGCATCCTACAACCTTTCTTATTCCTACTTCTCTGGCTCTTTCCACAGATCTTGCTGTGGCAAGATTGATATAATTCACCCAGGCAATAGTAATAATAAACAATGCAATAATTAATAAAGCCCAAACAACAGTAGCGCTGCCAGTAACACCTATCTCATATTCAAAATCAGAATTTAAATGCGCTTTTGAAAGCGGCTGCAGGTAAAATGTTTCATCGCTGCCCGATATTTTATTTCCCTGGAAATTTTTTTGACTAAATGCTCCAAGTTTTGCGTTGAGAGCCTTATAATCAGTCCCACGTTTTAGTTGTACATAATGCCAAAAATCTGATTGTGTAAAATCATGATCAGCCTCTTTCCAATTATTGATCAACGTACGATAAGAAATAAGCATTTGAAATTGCAGATGAGAGTTCTCAGGAATGTTTTTCAAAACTCCCTCGATCTTGTAGGGCATAGAATCATTCCAAAGTTTAATTGCTTTTCCTACAAACTGATCATAATCCTTTCCTTCGTGATCAAAGATCTTATCAATGAGTTTTTCCGATAAGAGAACAGTGTTCGGTCGGATCAATACGGATTGTTTGTCGCCGGCAATAAGAGGAAAATCAAACACAGTAAGGAAGTTGCTATCGACAAAAAACAGGTTTGGCTCAGCAATTTTTTTTTCATTATACGTAATGATCGCCTCACCAGATGGTGCAACTCTCGTATTTTGAATAACCTCTTCGAAATCATTATTCATAGCCCTGCCGACTCCTGAATAAGTGATGGTGCCATGCTGTATCAACTTGCCTTGCTGATAACGATCATTTACTACCCGGTAAATATTATCTGCCTTGCTATGGAACTGATCATAACTAAGTTTAAAACTCACGTACTGTAATATCAACAGGCATGCCGCCATGCCAATAGCAAGACCCAAAATATTGATCGCCGAAAAACTTTTATGCTTCCAGAGATTGCGAAATGTGATCTTCAAATAGTTTTTAAACATGGCTTTAATTTTATGCGATTAGTTATTTATCACTCTGTTCTCAATGATTTTACAGGATTAGCAACCGCCGCTCTTATTGCCTGGAAACTTACTGTGAGTAAAGCAATCAATAAAGCAGCGATGCCCGCAACAGGAAATACCCACCATGCAATATGAATTCTATACGCAAAATCTTCCAGCCATTTATTCATAGCCCACCATCCCAACGGAAAAGCGATCAATGCAGCAATGATCACAAGTACAAGAAATTCTTTTGACAATAACCGGACGACACTGCCAACACTTGCTCCCAATACTTTTCGAATACCGATCTCTCTTGTTCTTCTTACAACGGTAAGAGTTGCCAAACCGAATAGTCCCATGCATGCAATAAAGATGGAAAGCGCAGAGGCTATTTGTACAATTGTAGATGTTCTTTTTTCCTGGCGGTATTGTGCAGCAATAGTCTCGTCAAGAAAACGATATTCAAATTCCTGGTCAGGAGCTACCTGTTTCCAAACTTGTTTTAATGTAGCCAGGTTTGCAGCCAGGTTGCCGGCTTTTAATCTTACAGAAATTCTTGGTTGTGCCGGAGCGTTAAAGTTTATATCATTGATACGACGGAAAAAAGTATCTGGTTTTATCACCATTGCAAGTGGTTGAACAGGGGTATGCAACGATTCATAATTAAAATCCTTTACCACGCCAATGATCTGCTGCTCTATCCTTCCCGGTAATTTTTTTCCTACTGCATCCTTCCATCCAAACAATTTTACCATGGCCTCATTCACGATCATTGATGAAGTGTGATCAGCCGGATTATCTGCAGAAAATTCTCTCCCCTGCGCCATCTGAATTCCCATTGTTTTTAAAAAGTATGGATCAACAGCATTAAATTGAAAGGTCCTATAAACATTTTTGTCATCACTGTAGCCAACGTTGATCCATGGCGTTTCTGAAAAACTCATCAGCGAAACGGTTGCTCCAATTACTTGCGGCTGTTTTAATAATTCGTTTCGATACAGTTCAGCCAGCTCCATGCCTTTTAATCTTGGTTTATTAGTAGGAACAACTATGACTTGCTCTTTTTGATATCCCAGGTCTTTATTCTGCAAATAGTCCAGTTGTCCACTGATCACAATTGTGCAGATGATCATTCCAATGGAAGTAACAAACTGTCCTGCGATCAGGCTCTTACGGAGCAGGCCTGAATTATTTCCAAGTTTCAGTTTTCCTTTTAGAATTTCCACCGGTCTGAAACCGGAAAGAATAATAGCGGGATAAATGCCGGCTATCAAACCAATCACTACTATCATAAGGATACAATAACCGATAAAAACAAGATCGAATTGCAAACTGAGCTGACGGCTTATTAGCTGGTTAAATGGGCTTACAAGCAATGCTGTCAAAATAATTCCTATAACCACAGAAATAACAGTAAGCAAGATAGCCTCACCCCAAAATTGTCTAATGAGTTGCTGACGTTCCGCACCTAAGACTTTTCGAACGCCAACTTCCATAGCTCTCGTTGCGGATCTGCCAACGGAAAGTGTAATAAAATTGACACAGGCAACAAGAAGAATAAGTATCCCGATTGTTAAAAGTATATAAGAGTATTTTGGATTACTTATAGGCTCGATGCCAGCAGGGATGCTTGTATCAAGATGGATCTTTGTAATTGGCTGCAAGGTTACCATATACCCGCCTTCCTTATAATCTTCCCCAAGGTTTTGTTTGACCATTGAAGGAAATTTCTTCGTAAGTTTTTCTGCATCTATATTCTTTTTAAGCAATACATAGGTTTCTGAACTTACACTGAACCATGCTTTCATTGCACGTTCACTAAAAATAAATTTTGCATTGGAAAAAGGAATGAGAGCATTGAATTTGATACTTGACTCTTCAGGAGCTGATCTTACAATACCGGCAACTAAAAACACAACTTTTTCATTGCCTATTTGCATTTCAACGTTTTTCCCAATTGCATTTTCTTTTCCGAAATATTTTTTTGCTGTATTTTCTGTAAGAAGAATTGAATTACTTGTTGGAAAAGGATTTTCCCTGCTGCCTTCAATAAACTTGAAATCGAAGATTCTAAAAAAACTGGAGTCAACCATTCGAACATCTTCACTGAATGATTGCTCACCTATTTTTACAAGAGGTCCGAAACTATAAACACGGCAGGTTGATTCTATATCGGGAAAACTTCCCTGTAAGGCACCTGCGAGCGGTAAGGGAGTAACGATATCAATAATATCTTCCATGCCTTCATTATGTTCCGTTACCCATGCCCTGTATATTCTGTCAGAATTGCTGTGAAACTTATCATAGCTGAATTCACTACGAACAAACAGCATAATAAGTACACAACAGCTAATACCTATTGCAAGACCAAGAATGTTAATGGTTGTATATCCTTTGTTTCTCAAAAGATATCGCATCGCAACTTTTAAATAATTTCTGATCATAAAAAATTTATTCGGTTCTTAATGACTTTACAGGGTTCGTTAATGCTGCCCTGATCGTACGTATACTTAATAATACAAAAGCTATCACCAGCATGCTAATGCCACAGGCAGCAAATACCCACCAACTGATATTAGTTCGATAAGCAAAATCCTGCAACCAGTTGCTCATTGCCAGCCATGCCAATGGGGTGGCAATGACGAATGCGATCATTACAAGTGATAATAAGTCCTTTGATAATAACGAAACGATCTGAACAACAGAAGCGCCAAGGGCTTTTCTTACACCGATCTCTTTTGTCCTGGTATTAGTCGTATAAATCACAAGCCCTAATAAACCAAGGCAGCTGATAAAAATGCAAAGACCTGCCGACCATTTTAATAACCTTGAAACATCCTGTTCCTTTTTATAGAATGAAGCGATCGTTTCATCAAAAAATTTATATTTAAAATTGGGATCCTCCGGATATGATTTCTTAAATTCTTTTTCGATCTTTTCCAGCCCTGTTTTCCATGACCCCGGTGAGCTTGCTTGAGATCTTAGTGCGATATGAATAGTATAGCTGTTATTACGAGCACTTTCAAAAGCAACTGGCTTTATTGGGTCGCGAGTTGATTTTGTATGAAAGTCTTTCAATACTCCAACAATTGGAACAAGCTTTTTATCCATTTTTACAAATTTTCCTATTGCATCGGCAGGTTTTGTGAATCCAAATGCTTTTGTAAAGGATTCATTAACTAAATATTCTTTCAACGTATCACTTTGCACAGGAAATTTCCCTGTTAAGAGTTTTAGCTTGTAAATATTGAAATAATCCGGGTCAGCTTTCATCGTTTCCGTCATCAATTCAACTTCCTTTTTTCCATTGTCAACTTTCATTGTTGTGGAGGATGCTCCCCAGTGTGCCGGCGAATTGCTTGCTAAACTTACTCTTTCAACCTCCGGCATCTCTTTTATTTTTTCAACTAATGCAAACCGCCTGTTATCGGGTTTATCTGAAAAGAAATTCCAAACAGTTGGGAAATAAACTATCGCATCCTTTTTATATCCCAATTCTTTATTCAGTGAAAAATTGATCTGCTTGCTAACTACTAAGGTTGCAATGACAAGAAATTGTGCAATGACAAATTGTGTAACAGTTAGTGACTTTCTTAACCAGGCTTTCCTTGTTTTTGAAGTAGTGGCGTGCAATTGATTCTTTAAAACGGTAACAGGCTTAAATTTTGTCAGGATCAATGCAGGATAAAAACCAGACAAAGCCGTCATCACCAAAATCAGCACTAAAAGAAAGATCCAGACATGTGGCTGATCGATCGAATTGAAATTTATTTCGGGAGGTATGAAATCACTGAAGATATTTAGCAACCACGGAAGAATGACAATTGAAAGTACTGTTGCAAGAATAGTAAGTAAAAAGGTTTCACTCAGGAATTGAAATATCAATTCACGTTTTCCACTACCAAGTGTTTTTCTTATCCCTATTTCTTTTGCTCTTTGTGCTGATTGTGCAGTAGTAAGATTAATAAAGTTGATACAGCCTAGTAATAAAAGAAATAAAGCAACTGCAAGTAACCCGTATAGAGTTGGTTTATGTGCCTGTCCACCAACATTGTCAAATGAACTATAATCAGCATTAAAATGAATATCGTTGATAGGCTGCAAGTGATGTTCCGTATCATCTTTTTCCTGTTCCTTCTTATCCCGGTATTTATCCCTAAGCATGGGAAACTGCACATTTAATTGTTCAGGTCTTGTTCCCTTTTTTAATTTTACAAAACACTGGGAAGATGAATTTACATTTCCCCAATCACCACCAAAATGATCCTTCAATCCTGTTGCCATCACTGTTGCCAGTGAAATAAATTCCTTGAACCGGAAATCTGTTGCTTTTTCTGTTTCATCTTTTATGATACCCGAAACAATTGTTTTGATACTGTCATCGTAAGTTATTTGTTTACCAATAATATCATTTGGAGGAAGATTTCCAAAATAGGTTTTAGCTCTTTCTTCAGTTAGCACCACCTGGTATGGATCTTTTAATGCCGTTTGTTTCGAACCTGCCAGCCAGTCTCTTTGAAATAATGAAAAATAAAACTCATCAGCATAAATAATGTTTTCTTGCTTTTTAAATTCAGCCGGCGATTGACTACCTGCAACAGGTATAGAAACTTTTGCATCATAAGTAGTAACAAAGTGAGTAACTTCCTCTATACCGGTTAGATCTGCTCTCAACGCTTTTGGCATGGGCATTGGCACACCTGAATTTCTAAATAATGATTCGCCGGGAAAAGTAATATTTGTAGTTATTCGATAGATCCGGTCATTATCCTTCCTAAATTTTTCAAAACTAAATTCAAACTGCACCAACAGGTAAATTACCAACGCAGCGCTAATACCAATTGCCAAACCTGAAACATTCATCAGTGAAAAAACTTTTTGTTTCCAGAAATTTCTAATAGCGATCGTAAAATAGTTTTTGAGCATAAAAATTATTTATTCAGTTCTTAATGATTTCGCTGGATTTGAGATCGCCGCCTTGATCGCCTGGAAACTTACTGTAATCAATGCTATTAAGATCGCAGACGCTCCGGCTATGAGAAATGCGGTCCATCCAATATTTATCCTGAATGCAAAATCCTGTAGCCATTTATGTATCCCCCAGTATGCTAATGGAACTGCGATAACAATAGCGATGCCGACCAATATGATAAAATCCTTTGCCAACATCGAAACAAGATTCGGCACCGATGCACCGAGTATTTTTCTTATTCCAATTTCTTTTATCCGTTGTTGTGCCGCAAAAGTTATTAATCCCCAAAGGCCAAGACAGGATATCAGCATTGCTAATACAGAAAATATTTTGAAAAGACTGAATAACCGCATCTCAGATTTATACAACGCATCCAATTCCTGATCTAAAAAATTATATTCAAATATTGCGTCGGGAAATGCTTTCTTATAGCTTGTGTTTATTTGACTGATCACGCCGGCTATGTCTGTGCCTGCTTGAATTTTGACTCCCACCTTAGCTGTAAAAGGAATATATTGAGTGATCAAAGTTGGCTTGATGGCCTCATGTAAAGAGCCAATATTAAAATCTCTTACGACACCCGTTATTTCAGCATGCCATCCGTTCAAGCCGATCCAGAATCTTTTACCTAATGCCTCTTCATTTGATGCAAATCCAAGTTCCTTTACTAGTGTTTCATTAACCACAGATTTGGGGAAACGCAGATCTTCCGGTATTGATCTTGATACTGCGCTGGTGTCTGCAATTGCAAAAAATCTACCCGCCACTAAATGCAATCCATACAACTGGCAAAATTTATCATCAGTCATAATAGTAGTTACAGACTTTAGATTTGGATCCTCACGACCTATAAGGCTCATCCTTGTGCCCCAATGTGCATTTTCTCCTCCGCTTGGAGGGCTTGTTGAAAATGACCACTCTTTTACACCTGGAATAGTTTTGAGTTCTGCAGCAAACAATTCTTTTTTTGTACTACTATTTTCCTCAGGTATTTCCATCATTACAATATTGTCCTTATCAAAGCCCAAATTCTTATGACGCATATAATTCATTTGTTTACCTATAAGCAATAACCCGATAAGTAAACAAATTGAGATACTGAATTGTGTTACAACTAATCCTTTTCTTAATAAAGGTGTTCCCTGGTTTGTATTTACAGAACCTGACTTTAAAACAGATGCCGGTTGGAATCTTGTAATGATCCATGCAGGATAAATGCCAGCTAGTAAAGCGGTGAGAAAAATACCTGCTAATAACGAGATCATTATTCCCGGAGATTCCCAAAGATCAAAAGTGATATCCTTACCCGTAAGATCATTTATATATGGCAATGCAAGCTTGGAAATAAAAATACTTAGTAAGGCAGCAAATAAAACAAGCATCAGTGCTTCACTAAGAAATTGTCTTATTAACTGAAAGCGTCCTGCACCAATTGATTTACGTACACCAACTTCTTTTGCACGTGCAAGTGACTGTGCAGTGGAAAGATTTACAAAATTTATACACGCCAATATCAACACTGCAAAACCAACGGTTCCAAAAAACCATAACCACTGTGTGTTGATAGCTTTGATCCATTGCCCCCCTCCGGCATATTTAGAATTAAAATGAACATCACTCAATGGTTGTATTTCAGTTTCAACATGTGAATCCTTTCCCATCCATTTTTGATTATTTAGAAACCTGTCATAGATACTTTTCAATCCTGCTACAAGACCAGCGCCAGGCTTAGTTCCTTTGGGTAAAACAATAAAGGTTGATCCTCCTGATACTGAACCATAATGTTTGGTGCTAGTCATTAAATATTTTTCATTATCAGAAAACGAGAGCAACATCGAAGGAGCTAAATGTGTATTACCAGGAAAATCTTTTATTATGCTGCCTACTGTAATATTGAAACTATCATTGTAAGTAAATGTTTTGCCGATAGGGTCTTCATTGCCGAAGAATTTTTTTGCTGTTTCTTCTGTCAATACTGCCTGGTAAGGTTTTCTTAATGCTTCATAAGCATTCCCTTTTACAATTTTAACATCAAACACATCAAGAAATTCAGGATCGGTCATCATAACATGATCCTGTTTGAAACGTTTAGTAGGATCGATCTGAATTATTGACTGAAAAGGATGATGGGTTTTTGTTACATTTTCTAAACCGGGGATATCTTTCCGTATTTGATCCGCCAAAGGGAAAGGAGTTGAAAAATGAAATTCCTTTTTACCGAAATCAACCCAAACAGTATTTAAACGATATGTTCTATCTGCTTTGCTTTCATACGAATCAAAGCTCAATTCATATTTTACAAATAGCCCGATCAGCAAACAGACAGTAATACCTAGTGTCAGTCCGACAATATGTAATGACGTAGTTAACTTTTGGCGGCTAAACCGACGGAGTATGAATGGAATGTTTTTAAATATCATAATTATGCTTTTATTCTGTTCTCAATGATTTTACAGGATTAGCCAATGCTGCTCTTATTGATTGAAAACTTATTGTCAACACAGCGATAAGCATTGCGAGTACACCGGCTAATGCAAAAACAGTCCAGCTTATATTTATTTTATAAGCAAAGTCCTGCAACCATTTATCTGTTAGATACCAGGCTACTGGTACTGCAATAAGAATGGAAATGAAAACCAGCTTTAAAAAATTCATTGCAAGCAACCTGATAATGCCTCCAACATTTGCACCCAATACCTTTCTTACTCCGATCTCACGGGTACGCACCTGCGCCGTATATGTAGCAAGACCAAGTAATCCCAAACAAGAAATAAATATTGCAATTGCAGCAAATATATTCAGCAGCAACTCGGTCTTCTCTTCAGATTTGTACAGGTTATGATATGCCTCATCAAGAAAGTTGTATTCAAAAGAAAAATCGGGATTGTATTTTTTCCATTGACCAGATAAGGCTGCAATTGCCTTTGGCGCATCTTTGCCCGTTGTTTTTACATAAAGCTTATAATTATCCTGCCGGTTATAATAGAAAACGGCTGGTTCAATTTTTTGCCGCATGGAAGCAAAATGAAAATCTTTTACAACTCCAATGATCGTCCCCATGGTTTGTTGAAGCTTAAATCTTTTTCCGATGGGATCTTCTAATCGTGCTGCTTTTACAGCAGCTTCATTTAAAATGAAATGTGTGGAATCAGCGATCGTTCCGGTAAAAACATCTCCCTCTTTCATTTGCATCTTAAAAAAAGAAATAAAATCTTTGTCAATACCCATAGGGCTTAGCATCAGGGTTTCTCCATCTTGCTTTCCATCCCACCAGTTATTGCCAGTATGACCTCCGTAACGTAATATATTCATACTTGCAGACGTAACTCCGGCAATTCCGGGTTGTTTTAAAAGTTCAGCCTTCACAGCATCGTAATGTGCACCCATTTTCCTCATGCTGCACGATAACACATAACTTTTATCATAGCCCAATTGTTTTGAACGCATAAAAGACATTTGTTCTTTTATGATAATTGTTCCGGCTATCAATACAACAGAAAATGTAAATTGAACAACGACCAATGCTTTACGAAACGTAGCATCATTTATCCTGGCCGAAATTTTTCCTTTTAAAGCTTTGAGTGGTTCAAATGAAGAAAGTAATAATGCCGGGTAGATACTTGAGATGATCAATGTACCGCAAACGGAGAATAGTATTATTTTCCAGATCCTGTAATCGGTCAAATTCATTATAAGTTCCTTTCCTGATATTTCATTGAATAAAGGCAGTAATGCATATACAAGACCCAAACCCAAAACAGTTGCAAACAGAAACAGTACTACTGTTTCAATGATAAACTGAAAAAATAGCTGCACTCTGCCTGCGCCAACAATTTTCCTCAGGCTTACTTCTTTTGCACGCAACATTGAACGAGCCGTAGACAAATTCACATAATTGATACATGCAATAACAAGGATCAGTATCGCTATTATAAAAAACATTCGAACGGTCGAATATCCTCCATCACTCCCGTCTGCCCGGTGAAGATGCATCTTGCTGAGAGGCAACAAAAGATAATCAGCGTCTGTATCGTCAGGTTTTATCTTTAAATGGATCTGCTTAAGTTTTTCTGTAAAGCCATCAAATGAAAAGCCGGGCTTAAAAAGCAAAAAAGTATTGTAATTAAACTGCATGAAATCATTCTCAAGATTTTTTCCTTCCTTATTATTTGCATACATATTACTTCCCAATAAACTCATCGGGAATAACATATCTGCTCTGAAAGTTGAATTCTTTGGAAAATCATTTACAACTCCCGTAACCTTGAAATTCACTTTATCATCCGCCACTATCACTTTGCCGATTGCCTCATCATTACCAAAATATTTTTTTGCCATGGATTCTGTGATCACGACAGAGTTATCATCAGGAAAAGGATCAGAAGGGTTTCCTTTAATTAATTTAAAATCGAAAACAGAAAATAATGAGGGGTCAGTAAAGAAATTATTCTGTTCACTAAACACTTTGTCTTTAAATTTAAATAACTGGTAATAGCCATTGCCACTTATTCTGACTGCCTCTTCCACACCCGGAATTTCTTTTTTTGCAAGGACACCGATCGGTGCAGCAGTCACTGACCATAGTTGACGACTGGCACCAGTACCAACCATATTCTCTACTTTGTAAATATTCTTCTCATTTTTATGAAACCCGTCATAACTAAATTCATCCTGAACCCATAAAAGAAGAAGAATGCCAACTGCTAATCCAACAGTCAACCCTTTGATGTTTATTAATGAATACAATTTGTGTCTCCAAAGATTTCTCCACGCTGTCTTAAAATAATTTTTGATCATACCTATTTGTTTTATTCTGTTCTTAAACTCTTAACGGGGTTACTTAATGCAGCTTTTATCGCCTGGAAACTTATCGTGATCAATGCGATCACCGCTGCCAGGATGCCAGCCGCTAGAAACATCCACCACGGCATTGAAATGCGATAAGCAAAATCCTCTAACCATTTATTCATAAAATACCATGAAACAACAAAAGCAGGAATTGCGGCAAAGGCAACCAGTTTTAAAAAATCTTTTGATAACAGCGCAACAATTGTTGATGTATCTGCACCTAACACTTTTCTAATACCAATTTCCTTGAGCCGTTGCATGATCGCAAATGCAGAAAGACCAAACAAACCCAAGCAAGCAATAAAAATGGCAAGGGATGCAAAAATGATCAGTATTGTTTTTTGCCGTTGTTCAGCTTCATAAAGCCTGGTAAAATTTTCATCAAGGAACGTGTATTGGTAAGGTGTGTCCGGAAGAAAATTTTTCCAGGTTGATTCTATCCGATCAAGAGCTGCTGATATATTTGATCCGGAGATCTTGATCGATATCCTTCCGTAAGAATTTGCCCCTCTTGGAACCAATAAAACAAGCGGCGTGATTTTTTGATGTAATGACTCAAAATGAAAATCATTGAAAACCCCGATAAGTTTTCCCCTGCGATTGCCATAACCAAAATTTTTACCTACTGCATCAGCATAATTGTTAAACCCGAGAATTTTTGCAGCTGCTTCATTGATGAGAAAAGCGGAGGTATCCAGGCTAAAATCTCTTGAAAATCCTCTGCCGGCCACTACTTTTATTCCATAAGTTGAAATAAAATCATGATCAGCAGCTACGTATTTTATATCCACATTCACAGGAGCTAGCGTATCTGAAGATTGCATTCTTGTTCCCATCGCATCCAATAATCTTCCTGTAGGAATGCGGGATGAACGTCCAACATTTTTTATGTTGGAATTTGCCAACAGCTCATTTCTGAACGCCTCATACCGATCATTAAGTTGAGTAGCATAAGGAAGGCTTACAATATGTTCTTTTTCGAATCCCAGTATTTTGTTTTGCATATACCTCATTTGCCAAAAAACAATTCCCGTTGCAATGATGAGGATAATAGAAATGGCAAACTGAATTGTAACCAATGCTTTTCTGAATGAAATGCCACCACCTGCTTTCAAAAAACCTTTTAAAACTTTTATTGGCTGAAATGAAGACATAAACATTGCCGGGTATATTCCGGATATAATGCCTACTACAAAAGGTATCAGCAAAAGAGGAACAACGATCTGCCATTTTAATAAAATGTCAGTGGTAAGATGTTGTCCTGAAATTTTGTTTAACCAGGGCAGCGTTATCCACGTAAAAGCTATTGCGAAAACCAATGAGACATAAGATACCAGAATTGATTCACTTAGAAATTGAAAAATAATTTCTTTTCTTTCTGCACCGGCAACTTTTCGAATGCCAATTTCTTTTGCTCTTAATGTTGATCTTGATGTTGAAAGATTCATATAATTAATGCAAGCGATCAGCAAAATGAATAATGCTATAGCCGAGAAAATATAAACTCTTTTTATATCCCCATTTTCTTCTGCTTCGTAATCTGTATGAGATTTAAGATGTATATCCGTTAATTTTTGAAGACCAAGTGTTGTCCACTCTGACGCTTTATGCTTTGGACCCGTTTCAACATGCTTGTCAACAAAAGCAGGGAATCGTGCTTCTAACTTTTTTGGATCATAATTTCCAGGTAAGCGGATGTAAGTAAAAAAAGAATTATTACCCCAATTGGTTCTCAGGTTTTCCGCTCCATACACTAATGTATCGTTTAGTGTGTTAAACGAAAGCATGATATCAGGATGAAAGTGGGTGTTGGAAGGAAAGGTTTTGTAAACCCCTGTAACTTTAAAATCAAAATAGTTACCCAGGTTAATACGGATCATTTTATTCATGGGCTCATCATTACCAAAATACTTTTTGGCTATCTCTTCAGTCATCATTACGGTATATGGATCTGCTAAAGCTCTTTTTGGATCACCTTTTACAACATCTGCTTTAAAAAAATTAAAAAAATGATCATCAGCAAACATCACATTGTCTTCATTAAACATTTTCTCTTCATACTTCATCGGCGTGGTACCATTACTTATAGTACGGGTGAGATCTTCTATTTCTCCAAAATCATTTTTCAGCAGTGGCGCAAATGGAGGAGCAATTGTGCTTAACGTAAGTGAAACCGCTTTTGTCTCAGGGTTTAAAAAAGTTCTTGTAACACGATAAACCCTGTCTGCATTCGGCTGATATTTATCATAGCTCAACTCATTCAGGATATAAGTAAGGATCAGCATGCAACAAGCTAATCCAACCGTTAATCCAAAAATATTTATGAAAGAAATGAACTTGTATTTTACAAGATTCCGATAAGCTATTTTCAGATAATTTTTTATCATAACGGTGTTTTTATTCTGTTCTTAATGATTTTACCGGGTTTGTCAATGCGGCCTTTATTGCCTGGAAGCTCACCGTCAACAATGCAACTGCCAATGCAGCAATGATCGCTATTCCAAATACCCACCAACTGATACTAACCCTGTATGGAAAGTCTTTTAACCAACTATTCATTGCCCACCAAGCAATGGGAAAAGCAATAAAAGAAGCGATCATAACTAACATAAGGAAATTTTTAGACAGCAACCCAACAATATCAAAAGCATTTGCTCCTAATACTTTTCGTATACCTAATTCTTTTGTTCTTTGTTCCGCACTAAATGCAGCTAATCCAAATAATCCCATACATCCAACAACAATTGCCATGATAGTGAATATCCAAAGCAGGTCACTCAACTTTGTCTCCGCGTTATACATTGCAGAATAAGTTTCATCCATGAACTTATAATCTAAAGGGAAGTTGGGAACGAATTTGCCCCAGACATTATTCATGTAAGCAATTGTGTTTTTAATATCTGCTGTCTTTAATTTAACAGCAACGGCAAATACAACCTGCGGGTAAATTTGAATTACAGATGCAGTAACTTTCTCATGAAGGCTCTTATAATGAAAATCCTCTACCACACCTATTACCTTTCCTCTTTTCACTTTGTTGAGTGTATCTACCGGGGACCATTCATTCCAGCTTATTGGCTGACCGATCGCTTTTTCCGGTGTACTAAAACCCCATTCTTTTACTGCTGTTTCATTAATGATAAATGCCTCTTTTACATCTGTCGCCATTTCCTTGGAAAAATCCCTACCGGCAATGATTCTTAAGCCCAATGTTTTTACATAATCATGATCACCTATAAATACATTGGCAGAACGGTCTTTTTCTCCATCATTACCTGTTGTTTTAACGCCATCACCTGCGTAACGATCACCGGGCAAGCCGTAACCTGAAGTAATTGAGACAATTTCAGGAGATCGTTTTAATTCTGATTTGAATGATTCTAAATTCTTTTCCAAACCTCCACGGATCTGGAAGTAAACAACCTGTTCTTTGTTAAACCCAATATCTGTTTTGTTTAAAAACTGCGTTTGCCTATAAACAATAGTTGTAGAAACGATCAGCAAAACAGAAAGTGAAAATTGGATAACAACCAACGCCTGTCTTAACCATGCTCCGCCCCCACTGCCAACAAGTTTCATGTTCTTTAAAACTTTTGTAGGTTGAAAACCTGATAATACTAAAGCGGGATAAATACCGGCGAGCATGCCAATTACAATTCCTGCAGCTAATATTATTAAACCAAGAATTGGGTTGGCAAATGGATTAAACTCAATTGCTTTACCAGTAAATTGATTAAGCAATGGAACAATAAGAAATGTAGCAATAATTGCGAGCAGCATTGATAAAACGGAAAGCAAGATCGTTTCACTGATAAATTGTATGATAAGTTGTTTTCTTTCTGCACCAATTACTTTTCTTACCCCAATCTCCTTTGCTCTCCTGAATGACCGTGCGGTAGCGAGATTTACAAAATTGAAACAGGCGATGACTAAAACAAATAAGGCAATAATGGTTAATGCTTTTACATAAGTTTGATTACCGCGGACAGCATTATCGTAAATAAAATCAGCTGATCGGAGGTGAATATCTTTTAATGGTTGAAAAAAAGGAAGAAATGTAGAGCCTGCTTGTGTCAGCGTCGGAAAAATTTCTTTCCTCATATGTGCCTGGAACTTATCCTGTAATTGTTGAACATTTGTTCCGGGTTTTAATTTCACATAAGTATAAAACTGGTGCCATGTCCATCTTTCCATCCTTTCTTTTGGAATACCAGCAGTGGGCAAGGACATGAGATAATTAAAATCTAAATGAAAATGCTCAGGCAATTTGGCAAGCACTCCTTTTATAGCCAATGTATCTTTATCAATGTAAATGGTCTTATTAATTGGATCTTCTGTGCCAAAATATTTTTTTGCCAATTCTTCAGTGAGTACAATAGTTTTTGGTTCAATAAGCGCAGTAGCAGGGTCTCCTTTACTAAACTTTAAAGGAAATACCTGGAAGAAAGAAGATTCAACAAACCAACCCTTTTCCTCATAGTTTCTTTTTTCTCCAACCTCCATCAAAAATTTATCGATCGACATTAGTATGCGGGTCGTGGTATCAACTTCAGGATAGGTTCGTTTTAAGAAAGTGGCAAATGCCGGCGCTGAAATAGCCGCATAGGTAATGTTATCATTATCTTTTCTCTGCTCGTATACACGATAAACATTTTCTCCACCCGAAATATTTTTATCATATTGCCATTCGTCCCACACAAAAAGGCCTATCACCAAACAACCAATAATTCCAATAGTGAGACTTGAGATATTTATGATCGCAAACCCTTTATAGCGTAATAAATTTCTAATCGCTGTTTTTAAATAGTTTCTAAACATGGCTATATTTTAAAAGTTATTTAATAAATCAAGATTCTATTCACTTCTCAAAAGTTTGATCGGGTTTGTTCTTATAGCCTGCCATACTTTAAAACCAGATGTGATTGCGACAATAATAAATAATACAAGTACTGAATTCACCAATGTAGATGGAGCAATACCTGCATTCACACCGAATATCATATCAAGTAAAAGTTTAGTAAGAGCATACCCACCATAACAACCTACTGCAGCTCCAATAATAAATACCAGGAAGTATCCGCGGTTAACTAGTAAAAGAATATGGCCCGATCTAGCACCAACTACTTTTCGCAGGGCTATCTCTTTCATTTTTTTAACGATAGTAAGCGAAACCAGTCCAAACAAACCTGTAGCTGTCAATAAAATTGAAATGATCGCAAACCAGAAAAATATCTTTGCAATACTGTTGGTTGTCTGGTAAGCTTCTTTTGTTATTTCATTCTGATAAAAACCTGTAAAGGGTTTCATTGGGAATATTTTTTTCCATGCGTCTCTTGTTTTTGCATATACAAGTTCCAGGTCGGATATCTTGCTTTGTATAACGAGAAACTGGTACCTGTTTTCTTTACACAGTTTCATAACAACCGGTTCTTTAGGTTGAAACAGCTCATCAAGTTGAAAATCTTTTAATACACCTACAACAGAAAAATTCAGACTATCGATGAAGATCGTTTTTCCCAAAGCTTCCTTATTCTTCCATCCATAGTTAGCCGCCAGGTTTTCTGTTATAAGGATCGATTTTGTATAGTCTCCTTCCATTTGTGCATCAAAAGCTCTTCCTTCCGCCATTTTAAGATCCATTGTCTTAATATAATCTGGTCCTACTTCAAGGAAATTTGCTTCTCCTTTTTTCTCTTCTGCCTCTGTAACTATATTTCGGTAGCCGTAACCAATATGACTCCTGGTACCTGCTAAAGCAGTAACCTGTGGAATAGCCGCTACTTCATTTCTGAAAGTTGCAAATACAGTTGTATCTGTTACGATCGCACCAATTGTATTTTTAATATTGTAACCATAGTCATAATTTTTTTGAAACTCCGAATTGCGGGCAAAACCAATTCCTGCAATAACAGTGATAATAGCAAAGCACAATTGCAGTCCCAGCATGATCCTGGAAAATAAATTCGTGCCGCCAAATTTTACTGAACCTCTGAAAATGGAAGTTGGATTAAATCGGGTGATATAAAATGCCGGGTATGCACCAGCAAGTAGAGTTGTAATAATATAGCACAACCAATAAAGATCAAAAGACTAACATCTTTAAAATAGTTGGCTTCAATTTTAACGCCATTAAACATCTGGTTGAATGTTGGAAGCCAAAAACGGTTTAAGACAACAGAAAGCAAAACAGCAATACATACAATAAAACAACACTCTAACAGCAATTGTGTAACCAATTGACGATGGGAACTACCCATTACCTTTCTCATTCCTATTTCCTTTAGTCTCCTGTTAGCATGAGAAACGGTAGTATTAGAAAAATTAAGACAAGCAGAAAGGAAGATCAATAAGGCTAGAATAAATGGGCCATATGCTGCCGAATCCTCAGGACGATCATATAAACCATTAGAATCAATATCACCTTGTATAGCATTTTCATGTAAGGAAATAAGTCTGAAGCCCGATGCTTTCCAATCTGCCCTGGCTTTATTCTGTATCGGCAAATATTTATTAAATGATTTTGCAATTAGCGGGACATCAGTTTTTTTAGGGATCCTGAAAAAAGCAGCATCAAGCATCCATGTCCAGTCATCCGCAGCGATCTTTGATCCATCACCCCTTAAATAATTTTCAAAATTGGTGATGAATCCGAATTGAATGGTAGAGTTCACAGGAATATCTTTCAATACACCGGTTACCGTAAGCGGCATTGCATAATTATCACCCGAATAAAAAGTTAATGCTTTACCTAACGGATCTTGTTTGCCAAAATATTTTTTTGCAATTGCTTCAGTTATAAGCACTGAATTTTTATCCGTTATACTATTTGAACCAGCAACAACAGGGAAATTGAACAGATCAAAAAAAGCAGGATCGGTAAAATGTGCTTGTTCAGCAAATGGCTCATTCTTATCATACTTAATGTTTAGTCCGCGACCATCAAATCGAACCGCTTCTGCAATTCCTGCAAATTCACTCTGTGCCTGTTTCACAGCAGCCAGTGGAAAAATTCCTTTAACACCATTTGCACCTGCTTTAAAGGTCAATGCCCGATAAACGTTTTCCTGGTCTTTATGAAAATTATCAAAACTAAAACTGAAGCGATATGTTTGATAGCCCCAAACGATAGCTGCCAATCCAATCGCCATTCCGAAAATATTAAGCAATGTGTAGCCTTTGTACCGCCACATACTCCGCAGAACGATCTTATAAATATTTTTAAACATAAAATGAATTTTTAGGTGGTGAATTTTTATGTTGTCATCGTTAGTAATTCTATTTATCGTCCCTTGCGTCGCACTCTTGTACTTCGGTAATTCTATTCAGCAACTTAAACACATCCCTATTTCCTCAAAATCATTCCTCAATCTTGTGAATCATGGTTCTATTCCGTTCTCAAACTCTTCACCGGGTTTGTTAAAGCAGCTTTCATAGCCTGTGTGCTGATCGTTAAAAAAGCTATCAACACGGCTATTACTGCAGCAATGATGAATACCCACCAATGAATACTGATACGATATGCAAAGTCCCGTAGCCACGAATGCATCACATACCAACCAACAGGTACTGCAATAAATAAAGCAACTATGACCAACTTGAGAAAATCGGTTGACAACAAGAACAAGATGTTTTGAACAGAAGCTCCCAGCACTTTACGAATTCCAATTTCCTTTGTCCGCTGCAAAACATTATAGGCTGATAAACCCAGCAATCCAAAACAAGCGATCAGGATAGCGAGAAATGCGAATACACCAAACACTTTTCCGAACAATTGATCTGCTTTATACTGTTGGCTGAAGGTGTCGTCAAGAAAAGAATATTCTATAGGATCTGCTGGAAAATATTTATTCCATGTTTTGCTAACAGCTGCAATAGTTTGTGGAAGATTAGCTGTCTGCACTTTTAGCGAATAAAAGCCACGGGTATTTGGATATAATACAAATATCATCGGATCAATTACCTTTTGCAAACCCTGGTGATGATAATCAGCCAACACACCTACCACTGTCAATGTATCCCTTCGGCCTCTTCCTAATTTACTATTGATAGCATCTTTCGGGTCTTTATACCCTAACAATTCAACAGCTTTTTGATTAAGAAGTACTCCTTTTTCATCTGTTTTAAAATCCTTTGAAAAATTTCTACCCGCAAGTAATTTTATTTCATATCCGGGTACAAAATCATAATCAACACCCATATAGTAAAGAGTGACAGATGTTTCATTTTGCGAGTCCAATCTTCTTGTTCCGTTAGTCCAGTAAATTTCTCTTCCCATTACATTTGATGAAGAGGTTACTGATCTTATTTCGGGCTGTTTTAATAATTCTGTTTTGAAAGGTTGAAATGTTGTTCCATAAAGAGAGTCTTGCAGCGAAGTCGCACCTTTAAGAACAAGAGTCTGATCGATATTTACTCCCAGCTTTTGATTGCGCATATACCTTACTTGCTGGTATACTATAATGGTACCAGCGATCAATACCACGGAGATCACAAACTGTGTTACTATTAACCCTTTTCGAAGATTCATGCCACCTGAAGAATTTTTAAACACTCCTTTTAATATCGTGATAGGCTTGAAGCTTGCTAAAACAAATGCAGGATAAATTCCTGATAAAAATGTTCCGAGAATGAACAGTGCTAGAAATAATTGCCAGTATGCAGGAGTTAGCGTAAAATCAGTAAATGTATCTCTGCCAAGGAAACGGTCGAAGGCAGGAAACAATAACATGAAAACTCCGATTGACAACAATAATGCTATCAGGTTAAGTAAAAAGCTTTCAAGCATAAATTGCCTGATAAGACTTGATCTTGCCGCACCTAATACTTTCCTCATTCCAACTTCCCTTGCTCTTTCTGTAGATCTTGCCGTTGCAAGATTGATATAATTGATCCATGCAATACCAATTATAAAAATAGCAATGAGAAACAAAAAATTAACCGCTTGCCCATTGCCATTTACTTCTGCCTCCTGGTTATAATTTGAATAAAGATGAAGATCAGTTACAGGCATCAGGTACAATTCCGCTTTATTATTATTTTTTTTATACCAATCCTGGCTATTGATGTAACGATCACAAAATGCAGGCATCTTTTTCTCAAACTTTTTCCAGTCTACCCCTGGTTTCAATTTCAAATAGCTATAGAAGTCATACCATCCAAAGCTTGTTTCAAGAGCATTTGACGTATCTCCATCTGCTCTCAAAATCTTATCAAATGTTGACCATGAAACAAGGTATTTGATATCAAGATGTGAATTCGCCGGATAATCTTTAAACACTCCAGTTATCTCATAAGCTTGTACCTGGTTCTGGTCTCGTTGAATCAATTTTTTTCCAACAGCTTCTTCATTTCCGAAATATTTTTTTGCCATGCTTTCAGAAACGATCATCTTGTCGGGACCATCGAGTACTTGTTTGCTATTGCCTTCAGTTAATTTGAGACCAAACATGCTTAAAAAAGAAGGTTCGGCATAGTAGCCTTTGTTCTCACTAAATTTTAAAGTATTGTTTTCTGTTGATAGCAATAGGCTCGCATCTATGATCCTGCAAAAACCTTCTACCTCGGGATAATCTTTTTTTAAGTGAGGTGCAATAGCAGGATAAACTGTTGCCGATTGCCAGGCAAGTTTGCCTTTTTGATAACTATCTAACCGTAGCCGAACAACATTCTTTGAATCCGGAATAAAATCATCATAATTTCTTTCATAAGAAACATAATGAAAAATAAGGAGACAACAACTCATGCCAATGGTCAGACCAAAGATGTTCAAAAGACTGTAGCCTTTCTTTTTAAAAATATTGCGAAACGCAGTTGTTAGATAATTTTTGAACATACAGAATTTTTAAGTTCCAAAATGCATGAAGGGTTGCAAAAGACCAATGGTGAATGGTCAATTCACTATTATCAATTACTCAAACCATTATTTAAACGCAAGACTAATTCTGCCACTTGATGATCTTACTCTCACAGGCACTCCGCCGCCATTCAATTTTCCCTGCAAACTGTCATCATCGATACTTCCATCAAAATTTCCAAGCTGATCAGTTTTAATTCTGCCACCACTGAGATCAAGGTCAACGCCTTTATTTTTTGGAAGCTGCAGATCAACACCGCCACCTGAGTTAGAAATTTTTACATACTTCCCTAATTCCTTTATCTCAATATCAATACTACCGCCGCTGTTTGATGCTTCGAGACTACAAGCAAGAGCATAAAGATGAATACCGCCGCCTGATGTATGAGTGATCAATTCGCCACTGATATTTCTTCCATTAACACTTCCACCACTTGTTGTAGCTCTTATATCTCCTTTCAGATCTTTTAGACTCAGTGATCCACCTGAAGTGCTAAGGCGAAGTTTCCCATCACAATTGGTGGCTTCAATGCTGCCACCGCTCGTTGAAAGATCAATATCATCTCTTGAATTTGCGAGGTGTATGCTTCCGCCTGAAGTCCTTCCATCTATATTTCCTCCTACATTATCTATATTCAAACTACCACCACTAGTTGAAAATTTTTGTTCTCCTGTTAAATTGGTTAAGTTGATGCTGCCGCCACTTGTTGACAGATCAGTAGAAACATTTTTAAGAACATAAACCTTAAAAGAAATGCTCAACCCCTTTTTCCAATCCATGTTTCTTTGCTTTGGTTTTGCAATAGCTGTTAACTTATTGCCGCTTACAGACACTGTCAGGTCATAATCTTCCAATCGTTTTGCTATTTCCTCTTTTGAAATTTCATTTTTGCCATTGTTTGAAGAAATATATACTTCCACTTTTGTTTCAGCAGCAGCGTTTACACCTGTTACAGAAATACTGCCACCAGATGTTTGCACCTCCGTGCTTTTTACAGATTCACTGCTTAATGACTTTGTCATATAAGGCTCTTTGTTTTGCGCAACAACAGAAAAGCTGATGGCAATAACAAGGTTTAATAAAAAAAGCTTTCTCATAATTGATTTTTTAATTTATAAATTATTCAGTTCTTAAAGATTTTATCGGATTAGCAAGAGCTGCCTTTATAGCCTGGGAACCTACAGTCAATAATGCAATGATCACAGCAGTAAAAACAGCGACCCCAAACATCCACCACTGAAGATCGATGCGGTACGCAAAACTTTGCAACCATTTATTCATTGCATAGTAACCAACCGGCGTTGCCAGTAAGGTTCCCAATAAAACAGGGCGCAGCAGATCTTTTGATAATAAAAAACAAATATTTCGAATTGAAGAGCCGAGTACTTTTCGTACGCCAATCTCTTTTGTTCTCTTTATTGCGGTATAAGAAGCCAAACCAAATAAGCCAAGGCATGCTATAAAAATCGCAATGCCAGAAAAAATACCCAGCACTGACTGTTGCTTTACTTCTGTTTTATAATGCCGGTCAAACTGCTCATCCAGGAATTTATATTCAAATGGATAATCAGGAGCAGCAGCAGTATATATTTTTTTGATGTTGGCAATTGTTGACTGCATGCGATCGGTTTTTAATCTGATCAATGCTAAACGTCTGTCTCTGCCGGGTGAAATGACCAACGGACCAATGGGGTCTTTCAAAGAAACATAATGATAATCTTCCACTACGCCGACTATTGTTCTGCGAAGACTATCTCTTGAAACATTTTTAATCCATTTACCAACTGCCTGCTCGGGAGTATAGCCAAGTTTATTTGCAGCATTACGATTTATAAGCACTGCCTGCGCAGAATCTGTGGTGAAACTTTCTGAGAGATCTCTTCCTCCAATTATTTTTAATCCCAATGTTTTTACAAAGTCAAGATCTGTATATTCAGTGCTGAACATCATCTTCTCACCAGGCTTTGCTTGCGATTCAAAAGAATAAGCATCATGAAAACCTCCGGGCTCTCCGGACATTAGTGACACACTGTTTACAGCAGGAATACTTAACAGCTCATTTTTAAATTGCTTTTTCTTAGCAGAAATGCTAAGGTTATCAAATCTTACGATCATTGATTGCTCTTTATTAAAGCCAAGGTCAGTGTTACGCAGATAATTCATCTGGCTCATGATAACAATGACACTTACGATCAGCAGCACGGATATTCCAAATTGAAAAACAACCAGCGCCTTTCTAAAGAAAGCTCCTTTCAAGCCTGTTTTAAATTTTCCTTTTAAAGATTCGATCGGCGTAAAGGATGAAAGTAAAAACGCAGGATAGCTTCCCGCTAACAATCCCACAATTATTATTACTGCAACTATAAAACCGTATACCCGGGTATCATTCCAAAAAGAAGGTAATTGATAGCCTAATAAATTAGTGTATGCAGGCATCAATATTTGCGCAAGACCAAAGGAAAGTATAGAAGCAACAGTGGCGAACAAAATAGATTCCATCATGAACTGACTTACCAGTTGTTTGCGTACAGCTCCTAAAACTTTACGCAGTCCCACTTCTTTAGACCTGTCCGTAGCTCTTGCAGTAGCAAGATTGATAAAATTGATACATGCGATAAGCAGGATCAAAATGGCAATTGACATAAAGATGTATACCATTTTTTTATAACCATGCTTCACATTATCCAAAGCATCGGTAGCGAAATAAACATCTTTTAGTGGTTGAATAGTAAGTCCCATTTTAAAACCGGCGCTTGCAAAAAATTCCCCCAAATATTTATCCATGAATGAAGGAAACTGTGTCGATAACTGTTTTGGATCAACTGCAGGATTTAATTGAACGTAGGTGAACAATCCATTATTGGGCCATTGAGTGAACCAATCAGGGTTCATAGGACGATACAATTCTAACGGTATAACCATATCAAATTGCAAATGAGAATTTATTGGAACATCTGCAGCTATCCCGGTAACCTTTAATTGCTGTTTCTTATTAAACTCAAGGGTCTTTCCTATAGGATCATCATTACCAAAATACTTTTTAGCGGCGGTCTGGGTTAATACAATACTATTAGGATCCTTTAAGACAGTAGCAGTGTCCCCTTTGACCAGGTGAAAATCAAAAAAATTAAAAAAGTTTTTATCAGTCAGGTAAATATTCGTTTCATTGAATGAGATATTGTTGTAACTGATAAGATTATTATCCTTCATGATCCTTACCTGCTTTTGAATCGCATCAGGATAATCACTTACTAAGGTAGGGCCATATGGAGGAGACAAATAAGGTATCTCACGTCTTTCACCATTATTATTGCCCACCCGCAATACCCTGTAAATAGTCTTTCCATCCTTATGAAAATTATCATAGCTCAACTCATTTATGATAAAAAGAAAGATCATGAGGCAACAGGTAATTCCTACGGTCAAGCCCAATATATTAATAACTGAAAAAACTTTCTGCTTCTTCAGATGCTTAATGGCTAATAATAAATAGTTTTTGATCATCACAATATTTTATTCTGTTCTTAATGATTTTATCGGGTTTGAGATCGCCGCTTTCATTGTATTCAAACTAACAACAACCAATGCCAGTAAAAGGATGAGAAATCCTACTGCTCCAAATAACCAAATGCTTATGTTAATTCGATCCGGGTATTTCTCCAGCCAGTTATTCATAAACCACCATGCAAGCGGGGTAGCAATAACAAATGCGATCAATACCAGCTTTAAAAAATCCTTAGAAATAAGAAGCAATAACTGTTGCAATGTTGCACCCATCACTTTGCGAATACCGATCTCACGAATACGTTTTTCGATAGTAAACGATGCAAGGCCTGCAAGACCAATGCAACAAATAAAAATGGCGAGTCCTGCAAATATGTTTGTGATCCTGCTGATCAGGTCTTCGGTTAAAAATTTCTTTCCGAATTCTTCATCGACGAATTTGTAATCGAATGGAACTGCAGGGTTATATTTTTTGAAGACTCCTTCAATGGCTTTTATTGCCTGTTGTGGTTTTGAGGAAGTAGTAAGCCTGATGTTTATCGAGTTTATATTGTTAGAACTAAAATGAACCAACATTGGATCAACCGCTTTGAATGGTGATCCCATTACGATATCATTTGTAACACCGATCACATTATATTTATGAGAGCCATATCTTAATTGTGTGCCGATCGGGTTTTTTAATCCCATTGCCTTAACAGCAGCTTCATTAATAACCATATTTGATGAATCTGCAGGCACTCCCGAAAAATCTTTTCCTTCAATGATCTTTACTCCCATTGTTTTTGCATAATCAATATCTGTTGCCATACGTGTAACGATCAGTTCGCCATCGACAGGCTTCCCATTCCAATCAGGAGCAGGTGCACTCCACCATATATCAGTTATGGGAGAAAAAGATCTGTTCACAGCATTGACCATTCCTGTTTTCAATAATTCATCTCTTATTGCGGCATAATTTTTTTGTGTATCGTCCGATGCGGATATCATGATCAGGTTATTAGGGTTATACCCGATATCACGGTTTTTGATGTGTTGTATTTGCTGGTAAATAATTATTGTAGCTGAAATAAGAAGAATGGAAATAGCAAACTGTCCTATCACAAGAATATGTCTTGGCAATGCACTTTTTTTGCCGGCGAGAAATGTTCCTTTTAAAACTTTAACCGGGCTAAACGACGACAAGTATAATGCAGGATAACTTCCGGCAACAACACCTGTAAAAATTATCAAAGCAATTGCAGCTAACCAAAATAAAGGTTGTGCAAGATCGAGTGACAGGTTTTTATCAACAAGCTCATTGAAAAACGGCAACAAAAGGAAAACAAAAAGTACCGAGAGCACAAAAGCAATGGACACTAAGATGATTGATTCAGAAAAAAATTGAAATACAAGTTGTCGCTTACCAGATCCCAATGTTTTCCTTACACCAACTTCCCTTGCTCTTTTTTCGGAACGAGCAGTAGAAAGATTCATGAAGTTGACACAGGCAATTAATAAAATAATAATTGCAATGATGCTGAACAGGCGAACATATTCGATCATTCCTCCAGTATTCTTTCCATCTTTAAATTCGCTTTGCAAACGCCATTTCTTCATTGGAAAAGCGAAGTAGGTGCTTATTTTTTTATCCGTTTCATCATGCTGATATTTTAAATCATTAATGCCTTTTTCGACTTGCTTCAAATCTGCCTGCTGGTTTACCTGTACATAAACATCCCATGAAGAGTTTTGCCAATTGGTCATGGCTCTTTTTAAATAATCATTGTCATAATTAAATGCGTTTACAAAATCAAATTGCAAAGAAGAGTTGCCGGGCACATCAGCAACAATGGCTGTAACCTTTGCGTCGTATTCATTATCGACTCTTATTACTTTATTGACAGGATCATCATTCCCGAAAAATGCTTTCGCTGTAGATTGCGTTAACACAATGGAATAGGCATCGTGAAGAGCTGTAGCTGCATTGCCTTTAATAAACTTCCACGAGAACATATCAAAAAAATTATCTCCTGCTGTATAGCCTTCTTTCTTAATTTTTTTGTCGCCGTAAGCAAGGATATGTTCTTGCCTGTGTGTGGTAACGACAGCATGTTTTATTTGTGGTATTGCTTTTTCAATGGAGCTTGCAAGAGGGAGCACCATATTCTGATCCGTAAAAACCTGGTTGTTGAAATCACGATTTGCATATATTTTGTAGATGCTGCTATAATTAGAGTGAAACTTATCATAAGTAAGCTCATCTTTTACCCATAGAGAAATTAAAATGGTACAAGTGATGCCGATCGTTAGTCCCAGCAAATTCGTTGCAGAAAATCCTTTATTTCTGAATAAATTTCTCCATGCAATCTTGAAATAATTTTTGAACATAACTATACTTTTAATCTTTTAGTAAGATCTCCTGTTAATAGTAGTTTGTGCCAGCGAAAGAACTGCAGAATAAAAAATGAATCCAAGAATGATCCGGATACAGTTAGTACTCATTCAGTCCTTAAACTTTTCACAGGGTTCGCAAGGGCAGCTCTTACTGACTGAAAACTTACGGTCAATAATGCGATGACAAGAATGACTGCAAAGGGAATCATGAAATAAGTCCATTGAATACCGATCCGGAAAGGATATCCCTGTAGCCAACTTGAAACAGTGAGCCATGCTAATGGCACAGCTATAACAAATGATATTAATAACAGGATCGCAAATTCCTGGTATAACAATTTTAATATACCTGTAACGGATGCACCCAACACTTTCCTGATGCCAATCTCTTTTGTTCGTTGAAGGGTAGTAAATGAAGCAAGGCCAAATAAACCTAAGCAGGCAACTAATATTGCTAGTGAAGTGAATAATCCAAATACTTGTCCGAAACGCTGATCTGCTCTATACTGTTCATCAAAATGATCATCCAGAAAAAAATAATCGAAGGTATTTCCCGGGAAAAATTTATCCCAGTTGGCTTTTACAAGTGCTATAGTTTCGCCTGCATGTGATGGCGGTGTTTTTACTGACAGGTATCCACGTACACCAGGTATTAAACGAAATATCAAAGGTTCAATAGCTTCACGTAAAGATTGTTGATGAAAATTTTCAGCAACGCCGACTATAGTATACTGTCTTCCCCAAAAATCAATTTTTTTACCAACTGCATCTTCTGGTTTATTCAATCCCAACTGCTCAAATCCTTTTTTATTAAAAATTACCGCACTGTCATCAGTGCCGAAATCTTTGGAAAAATACCGGCCAGCTAAGAGTTTGATCCCATATTGTTTCATATACTCATGATCCATTCCAATTACCCGGTATTGCTTTTGTGCGGATTCATCAGTACCCACCAGTTTTATACCACCAGCGTTCCAGTCTACTGGCTGCCCCGGTATGGTTGTCGATAGGGACACACCTTTTATACTCGTTTGCTGATTTAGTGCTTCCTTAAAAGCAGACATATTTTGCATATACGTAGAATCGGTAAGAACTCCAGGTGGCCTAACAACCAGGGTTTGCTCGATATTGATGCCTAATGATTGCTTGCGCATATACTTTATCTGCTGGTATACTGTAAGAGTACCTATCAATAAAAAAAGCGATGCAGTAAACTGAAATACTACCAGGCCTCTTCTTAATAATGAGCCTTTCGTGATGGCCGTCATTTTTCCTTTTAATACTTCGATAGGTCTGAAGCTCGACAATACAAAAGCGGGATACAAACCTGAAAAGAAAACGCCAACAACAAACAATGCCGTGAGACCAAGCCAAAAATCATTTTTAGAAAACAATGAGAAACTAAGATGTTGACCAGAAAGTTGATTGAACCCTGGTATAGCCAATGCTACGATCAGTATTGCCAACACTAATGCAATACCATTTAGCAATGCAGATTCTGAAAGAAATTGTGCAATGAGCTGTTTTCTTTGCGAACCAACAGTTTTACGAATGCCTACTTCTTTAGCCCTGTTAACTGCCCGAGCGGTGGCGAGATTGATATAGTTTACCCATGCAATGATCGCAATGAAAAATGCAATAGCTAATAAAAGATAGACAGTTTTTCCATCGCCATTGGTTTCCGGTTCTGTCATGTAGTGAGAGTACAAGTGGATATCACTTAACGGTTGCAGAGAGTATATGACCGCAGCATTAAATCTTTTCATTTCTGCTGCAGTGAATTTGTCAACTATAGGTATAAATTTTTTCTCTACAGCGGCAGGATCAGCTCCTTTCCGTAATAAAAGATAAGTAAGGCAACCATCCCATGTCCAGGCGGTTTCAGGATCATTGTTGGGCCCCACTAATTTTATGAACGTAGCATAAGAGAGAAGAATATCTGGTTTAAGTTGCGTATTGGTAGGAGCATCTTTATATACCGCTGTTATTGTATAATCGCGGTTACGGTTTAAAGTTAACCTCTTGCCAAGTACGTTTGTAGTACCATACAAAATCCGGGCTGTCGTTTCAGATATAGCTGCAGTAAATGGCTGTGTTAATGCACTATCCCTATTGCCGGCAATTAAAGGATAAGTGAATATTCGAAAAAAAGAACCACTTGCAAAAAATACCTTTTTTATAGGAACGGGTTGGTTATTGATCTCAGCTATGGCCTGGTCACGTTTGAGCACTTTTACATAATCTTCAATTTCAGGTATTGCATCTTTAAAGGAATTGCCAACTGCATACGCACCAGAAACCCATTGTGTGCTTAGCTTACCATTATCAAATCTGTCCTGCCGTACACGGTAAATACGATCTTTATTCTCATGAAACTTTTCATAGCTTAATTCAAAAGATACGTATTGAAGTATTAATAAGCATGCTGCAATTCCAATAGCCAGGCCGAGTATATTAATTATGGAATAACTTTTATGTCGCTTGATATTCCGCCAGGCGATCTTGAAATAATTTTTAAACATGGCTATACTTTTTATAGCCACGAGTTATGAGTTTTGAAATGCGAGGTCTTGCTCGTAACCCGTAGCTAATATCTCGAAGCTTAAACTAAAATATTCTCGGTCACCGTTTGTCCATCCAACATGCGAATGATACGATGACTAAAACGGGCATCATGCTCAGAGTGTGTTACCATAATGATAGTGGTACCCTGTTCATTGAGATCCGTGAGCATTTGCATTACTTCACTTCCGTTGTGTGAATCAAGATTACCAGTAGGCTCATCGGCAAGTATAAGTTTCGGTTTGTTTACAACCGCTCTTGCAACAGCCACACGTTGCTGCTGACCACCTGATAATTGTTGCGGGTAGTGATTACGGCGATGCATGATCTGCATTTTATCTAAAACTTCTTCTACTCTTTTCTTTCTCTCAGCTCCTTTTACGCCTGTATAAATAAGAGGTAATTCAACATTTTCAAAAACAGTTAGTTCATCTATAAGATTAAAGCTTTGGAAAACGAAACCGATATTTCTTTTGCGCAGATCGGCTCTTTTACGTTCATTGAATTTTGCAACTTCAATCCCATTGAACTGGTAGCTTCCATCATCAGGATCATCAAGCAGGCCCACAATATTTAACAGGGTTGACTTACCACATCCTGATGGACCCATAACTGCAACAAACTCTCCTTCTTTTATTTCAAAAGAAAGTTTGTTAAGGGCTATTGTTTCCACTTCTTCGGTGCGATAGGTTTTTTCGAGATTTGCAATCTTGATCATTTTTTATTTTTTAAAGTGAAGGTGAAAGATTAATTATTAAAAAGGAATATTCCGAGCGATGGAAAACTTAGCTCGGCCTCATTTGTGGCTTTTGACTTCCTCAATTCGCAACATATTTCATTTCCGCAATTGCCTTTTAACTTCTTTGCAGAAGAAAATAAACTGATCGAGAAGATCAGTGCGATTAAGTAAAAGGTTTTCTTTTTCATGGCTATACTTTTAATGAATGAATGGTTTTAGTTTTTAATAACTAGTTCTTCCATGTTCTCATAGTTTTCATAGCTCGATGTAACCACTTTATCGCCTGCTTTTAATCCCTGTAATACCTGGTAATAATCCGGGCTTTGCATACCAAGCTGTATATCCACTTTGTAGGCTATTTTTCCATTTTCATCTACTTTAAAGATCCAGTTGCCACCAGTTTTTTGATAGAACCCACCTTTAGGAAGAAGCAATGCAGTGATCTCATCACTTAATGCTAAACCTATCTGTAAAGTTTGTCCCCTGCGAATACCCTGTGGCACCTCACCTTCAAACTCCATATCAACCTGGAAGCGTCCATTGGTAACCTGCGTATAAATTTTTGTGATCTTGAGTTTATATTGTTTGCTGGCAAAAGTGAATTCGCCGATCAGGCCATTGTAGATCCGTGAAATATAATGTTCATCTATATCCACTCTTACTTTAAATCCGCTAAGAATATCAAGTTGTCCAAGCCGCTCTCCTTTATTTTTTGATTGACCAATTTCTGCATCAAGCGAAGTAAGTTGTCCATCAACAGGGGCTCTTACGATCAGGTCACCAACTTTTTTCTGCATTACATTTAATGCCTCCTGGGAACCTTTGTAAGATTGCTGTGCCTGCTTCAATTGCTGATTCCCGGAAACAGAATCCTGCTTCATGATCTGTTCAGAAAGACGCTTCTTTTCCAGCAGGTAGTAATAATTATTTTCTGATTGTTTGAATTCCTGGCCGCCGATCACTTTTTGTTCGTAAAGACTTTTATTGAGTTTATAAATTCTTTCCGCTTCTTTTAATTGGCTGTTTACATCGGTTAGTTGGTTCATCCGGTTGACCGTGTTTTGCTGTGAAGCATTTTGAGAGATCTGCATTTGGGTAAGAAGGTTGTAAACAGCAGTTTGCTGATTTACGAGACTCAGTTCAAGATCGGTATTTGATAATCGAAGAATGGGTTGATCTTTTTTCATGATGGCGCCATCTTCCACATATTTTTGTTCAACACGGCCACCTTCTAATGCATCCAGGTAAATAGTGGTAATAGGTAACACAACTCCGTTAACAGGAATAAACTCCTTGAAAGGGCCTGATTTAACCTCACTGATAGTAATTCTTTCCGAATCTACATTTAAACGGCTTTTTCCGGAAGTGAGATAATAGCTAGCTCCAATCAAAACAATAATGCCCACAATTCCAACAATAGTTAGGATGCGTTTGCGACTCCAGGTCTTTTTTTCAATTACTCTATCCACGGTAGTATTTGGTTTTAAATATCTCTTTTTGTTAAAATAAGCTGCTTCGACCTTACGACTGCATTGAAGATCAAAGCAGCTTTTCAAATCTCCACATGAGAATCTGGGTTCCTATACTTATAAGAATATGCCAGTTTATGACGATTTTGATTTACAGAATGTTACAAGCGGACGAACTACGAAACCGTTCGTTAGTGATACAACCACTGTTCGCTTTTGATACAGTTGTTTCACTTATATATTACTAAAAAATTAATTGCCATGACTTTGTATTTATGGTATAATTGCAGAAGTTGTTAAAAATATTTTTAGAATTTGTAACCAGGAATAAGTGATGATCTTAAAAAACGCTTCAATATTAGTGGTAGACGATGATCCCGATGTGCTGACCGCAGTTAGGTTATTACTGAAGACAGAAGTAAAAGAAGTTATAACAGAAAAGAACCCTGAGAACCTTCGCTGGCATCTTAACAAGGATCATTTTGACCTGGTCTTGTTAGACATGAATTTCACCAGTTCGATCCACACGGGTAATGAAGGGCTGTTTTGGTTAAACGAGATCAAAAAGCTCAAAACAGATTCTGCGGTTATCATGATCACAGCTTATGGTGATATTGATCTGGCTGTTCGTTCACTAAAAGAAGGTGCAGCAGATTTTGTGGTAAAGCCCTGGCATAATGAAAAACTTATTTCTATAATCAAGGATGCATTAAGAAGAAAAGAAAGCAAAACCTCGCTTACACCCGGTTTGAATTCAAATTCAATTATTGGTAAGGAATTGATCGGTGAGTCTGAAGTGATGCAACAAATTTTTTATAAGGTCGAAAAGATAGCCCCAACTGATGCTAATATTTTAATACTGGGAGAAAATGGAACTGGTAAAGATCTTGTTGCAAAAGCTATTCATCAGCACTCTTTACGATCTGAAAAGCCATTTGTAAAAGTAGATGTGGGTGCATTAACAGAATCTTTATTTGAAAGCGAATTGTTCGGTCACAAACGAGGCGCTTTTACAGATGCAAGAGAAGACAGAACGGGAAGATTTGAAACGGCAAATGGAGGAACAATTTTTCTTGATGAGATCGGAAATATTTCGTTACAACAACAGGCAAAACTGTTGAACGTATTGCAAAACCGCCAGATAAACAGGTTGGGCAGCAATGAAATTATTTCGATAGATATCCGTCTCATTTGTGCTACTAATGTCTCGATCAGTGAACTTTCAAACGAGAATCGTTTTCGTAAAGATCTTATCTACCGTATCAACACAGTTGAAATTGTGATGCCTCCATTACGAAAAAGAGGAAGCGACATCCTGTTACTCGCCAAACATTTTTGCAGATTGTATTGTAATAAATATATAAAACCTGCCCTCGAGTTTGATAATAAAGCAATAGAAAAATTGATGAGTTATCATTACCCTGGTAATGTAAGAGAACTTCAATACACTATCGAAAGAGCCGTGATAATGGCCGATGAAGATATGTTACAGGCAAAAGACCTGATCTTTTCTCCAATAGAATCCGCTATGGCAAGTGATAATGAACCGGTGGAAATGAAATTAAGCACTATTGAAAAAAATACAATTCTAAAGGTCATTGAAAAAAATAATGGCAATATTACCAAAGCCGCAAAAGAATTAGGGTTAACAAGAACTGCGCTATACAGGAGACTAAGCAAATATGATATTTAAACAATTTGAATGGCGGATCTTAGTACGGGTGCTTCTGTTATTCATAACATTAAGCATTTCATCTTTCTTTTTAGTAAAAGAGTTATACGTCTATTTATTAATTGCTGTGCCTGTTATCATTTACCAGATCGTCGACTTTTATCGTTTTCATAAGAAGGCGCATGATGAATTAAATCAGTTTGTGGAATCAATACATTATCGCGATTTCTCCAGGAACTTTGATGTAAAACATGCACCGGTCGAAATACAACCGCTTCGGAAGGGATTTAATGAGATTAACACAACCTTTAAAGTTATCAGTAAAGAAAAGGAAACACAATATCAATACTTGCAAAAGATCCTTGAGCTGGTTGATACCGGTATTCTTTCCTATGAAGAAGAAGTTGGCACAGTTGTCTGGATGAATGAATCGCTTAAGAATATGCTTCAACTCCCCTATCTTAAAACGATACATTCATTATCAAAAAGAGATAATGTCTTGTATCAACAGATCCTTTCCTTAAAACCAGGAGGAGGAAGTATTGCTACAGCTCATTTGGAAACATCTTCATTTAAGATTTTAATATCTGCAACCGCCTTTCAAACAGATGGGAAAAAATATAAGCTCATCGCTTTTCAAAATGTGAACGAAGCACTTGATGAAACAGAATCGAAAGCATGGCAAAAATTGTTGAGTGTACTAACACACGAGATCATGAATTCTGTTGCGCCTATTTCATCACTTGCTGATACATTGAAACATAGATTACAACAATCAGTAGCCGTATTAAGCAATGAATCAGGATCGGTCGATGATCTTGAATTAGGTATTGAAACGATCAAAAGAAGAAGTGAAGGTCTTTTAAAGTTTGCAGAAACATATCGCAATCTTAATAAGATCACTACACTTAACCTGAAAAAAATTTTTGTACGGGATATTTTTGAAAACTTATTGCAACTAATGCAACCAACATTGGAACAAAAGAATATTGAAATAGAAACTATTTTAAAAGACCCTGATCTTTCTTTGGAAGCAGATACCAATTTACTCGAACAAGTTTTAATTAACCTTGTGGTAAATGCAATTGAAGCTGTAAAAGAAAGACCCCATCCTAAAATTGTATTATCCGCTTACCTGAACAATAATCGCAAAACTATCATACGACTCGCAGACAATGGAACTGGTATGCCTGCAGAAATTTTAGAAAAAATATTTATACCATTTTTCAGCACCAAGAAAAGTGGTAGCGGCATTGGACTTAGCCTTTGCAAACAAATAATGATGTTGCACAAAGGAAATATCCAGGTACAATCTGTCGAAGGGGAAGGAACGGCCTTCCTTTTACAATTTTAATTATCTGATCTATAATGATTCCTTTCCTTTAAACTGATTGCTCCTTATATCTTCGTTGACGATATAATTCCCTTCTAAATTTCAATAGCTTTTCTCTTTCTACATCTGTTAAATCGGATGTGTCGATTGTATCACCTTCACTCCTTTTTTCCCCAAGACGAAGTCCCTGGTCATAATCTGAATCCTGAAGCCTTGGCCTCTTTTCCCGATTTGGCCTGTTTTTATAAAGATTATCTGAGTTATAATGTTCATGGCTGTAAAAATCAGGATCGATATCATCATTCACTTCATTTATTTTTCTTTCTTCTCTCCTAATACTTTCTATAGGCTCTACATTCACTTTTCTGCCAAATACTGAAGCAATACCCCTTTCAAGTTCAGGAGACAACGAATTTCTTTTATAATCGGTCAATCTGCAAAGTTGATCGACCGATACATTTGGGATCAGAACGTCGTCATGCTGCTTGTCTAGCTCTGCAAACCCGATAGGGATTACTATTTTTCTATTTTCGAGCCTCAACTCATTTTCATCAAGATCAACGATCATATATCTAACTTTTTTTGCCTTCGTATCGAAGATCAGTTCTTCAATAGATCCAATTTTTTCCCCATTTCTATACCTCACATCCCATCCACGTATATCTGGTTCTCCTTTTACAATTTCAAAATTTGAATGGTCAAGTTCCTGAAGACGACTGTTTTTCATATAATTAATTTTTAATTGAGTTAAACTAATGCCCTTTCTTGTTTGTATGCATTAAAGGATGTCTGATTTGGTTTACTTATATTCTTTTCATTCACCACATTATCACGCATTAATATATATACTGCTACTGCGGCGATAATTATTAAAGACACAAGTATCCATACCCAAGTGGAGGAGGAGCTCTTTTTGGCTTGCACATGAATTTCAGCCATAATTTTATTTTTTAGGTTAACAATGTTTTCAAATCATCATAAACATAAATTATGCCTGTATAAAAAATAAAAAAGGTTCCGCCTTCAGTGGTTGACTTATAAATTGTATTTATAATAAGGTGGTTGCAAATAAAATGGCCTTGAAATGTTTTTTACAGCTCCCTTTATGCGTTTGATTTCAAAAATCATACAAACTTTTCTATTGGAGATTCTCTACCCGCTACCAACCTCGCTTCCACGCCGTGGATCGGTGATCTTGATAACGACAAAAACTTCGATATTATTTACACCACTGTTAAATATGAAAATGCCGCTTACGACCTGGCAAAACCTGTTGGTTTATTCATTCGCAAGTATTCGACCGGTATTAAAATAAAAAAGTTTTCCGGTTGGGGGGCATTTATGGGAAGTGATTATAACGCGAAATTCGAGTGACTTCCGATTATAGGTTCATTATGTAAGTGTCAATACTTTTCTTTTATTACATGGCTGCACTACTTTTGCTGCTCGACCAAAATCATTGCATTATGAAACTCTCACTAATTGCATTTTTTATTTTCATTTCACTAAAAAGTTTTTCACAAGAAGAAACAACATTAGATCCTGTAACAATTACAGCAACGCTTAATCCCTCTCCTGCTTCAAAGACAGGAAGAAATATAATTACAGTTACAGGTGACATGTTTAATAAACTTCCTGTTCATTCTTTAGATGATCTGTTAAGATATCTCCCCGGTATTGAAGTTCAGCAAAGAGGCCCCGCCGGTTCACAAAGTGATATTGTATTAAGAGGAGGAACATTCCAGCAGGTACTCGTGATCATCGATGGTTTAAGAATTAATGATCCTAACTCCGGTCATTTCAGTAGCTACATTCCAATTGCTCCTGCAGAAATTGAAAGAATAGAAATATTAAAAGGCGCCTCTTCAGCCATCTACGGTTCAGAAGCGGTTGGTGGTGTTATCAATATTATCACAAAATCTTTTGCTGCAAGAAAAGGTCAGCAAAACAAACAATTCAATATCTCGGCAACAGGTGGTGAATATGATTTTTTCAGTGCCAATGCAGGTGGTAGTTGGCAAAAAAATAATACAGCAGTCAGTGGCGGTTTTCTTACTAATAATTCAGATGGTCAGTCACAAAGAGGAACGAGAGGTTATTTCAACAATCACACTGCCTCATTATCGTTAAAACAATTCATCAATGATAATTGGAGCATATCATTTCGTTCTGCATTTGATCAAAGAGATTTTTCGGCACAGAACTTCTATACAACTTTCACATCTGACACAGCAAAAGAAAAAGTAACAAGTTATTGGAACCAGGCAAGAATAAGTTTTCAAAAAGGAAAACACTCAGTCAAACTGGACGCAGGTTACAAAACAGTAAAAGATAATTATCTATACAATTCAATATCTGTAGCTAACAACAATCGTTCAAACCTCCTGCAACTATTACTAACAGAAAATTTCAAATTAAATAACCAAACGTCGATCATTTCAGGATTACAATTTCAAAACAAAAAGATCGCATCAAATGACAGAGGCGATCATAACCGGGACTATATCGCTGCCTTTTTGATCCTGGATCAAAAGATAGAACACTTTACTTTCAGCCCTTCAATAAGAGTTGACCACAATAATATTCGGGGGACCGAATTTATTCCACAGATAAATCTTTCTTATCGCTTTGATAAATGGCTGATCAGGGCCAGCGGAGGAAAAACGATCAGGGATGCTGACTTCACTGAACAATACAACAATTATAATAAATCATTTGTTGCTTCTGGCCGCATAGGTAACCCGGGCCTGGTTGCAGAAAGATCTTTTAGCTATGAAGCAGGTGCAGATCTCTTCATCAATAAAGAATTGAAGATCGCTATTACTGGCTTTCAGCGCCGCCAAAAACAATTGATAGATTGGATTGAAACTTCTTATGCAAATATGCCAAGAAAAGATAATCTGTCACCAACAGGTAATTATCTTATTGCAAAAAATATTTCTTCAGTTACTACATCGGGCTTTGAAACAGATATACAATTCCGTAAGAAATTCAAAAATGATCTCCATTTAATTTCATCATTAGGATTCGTTTGGCTGCAAAGCAGATCAGCCAGTTCTACACCATCATTCTATCTTTCATCACATGCTAAATACTTATCAAATTTTTATGCAGAAATTCTGAAAAAGAAATTTTCGCTAAGCATTACTGCCATTTATAAAAACAGAACGGAACAGGCGGCAACAAATATTAATGCGCATGTAGATGCAAATTGTTTTATGATGAATCTCAATGCCGGGTACTATCTATCTAGTCAACGATTAAAAATATTTCTCCAGGTTGATAATGTTTTTGACAACACCTGTGCAGACCTCTTAGGAACACAAACACCGGGAAGATGGCTGATGGGTGGAATTAATCTTTCGTTCTGATCACTTACTAGTTCTGACCAGGCCTTTGTTCATCTATTGTGAGATCACATACTTGCCCAGTTGATAAAAAAACAACACTTATCGATTTTGATAATGTAAAAAAGGAAAATACGTTTCCCAATTATTCAAGCAACCTGAACATTCACAAAAAATAATCAACCCAAGATGAACACGGGCTGATGCTTATATTTTTTCATTTTATTTTTATAATGACAATGGCTACTTTGGGGTCAAATCTTTATAAGACTCTATGCTTGACCATGCACACATAACATCGTTATTTGAGAATGCAACGGAAGGAATTATTCTTACGAATGGGCAAGGACTTATAATACTTGCAAATCCCGCAGCAGAAAGAATGTTTGGCTATTCTCCCAATGAATTACAGAATCTACCTGTTGAAGTTTTAATTCCAGGTAATTTCAGAGAAGGTCATAAAGCATTGCGTGAAGGCTTTCATAAAAAACCATCCAATAGATCAATGGGAGCCGGAAGAGATCTGTTTGCGTTAAAAAAAATTGGGATAGAGTTCCCGGTTGAAATAAGTTTAAGTCATTATAAAAAAGATAATGAACTTTTTGTAATAGCATTTATCGTCGATATAACTTTAAGAAAAGAAGTTGAACAAAGCCTGGTAAAAAAACAAAATGAACTCGAACGGGTTACATATGAGATCCGAAAATTAAATACCGACCTGGAACAAAAAGTAGATGAACGAACTCATATTCTTAAAGAAGCACTTGAAAAACTAGAACAATCACAAACAGAACTTCATGAAGCACTGGACAAAGAAAAACAGTTGAATGAAATAAAAAGTCGTTTTGTATCGATGGCTTCGCATGAATTCAGAACGCCGCTCAGTGCTGTATTATCCTCTGCAGCGTTGATCTCAAAATATACGAAAGAAGAAGACCAGGAAAAAAGAGATAAACATATAGGTCGTATAAAGGATTCGGTCAAACATTTAAATGATATCCTTGAAGATTTTCTTTCATTAGGAAGACTTGACGAAGGTCGCATATGCGCAGACCCAATTGAATTTAATCTTAAAGAAATGATCGATGAGACTTTAGCAGATGTAAAAGTTGTGCTGAAACCCGGGCAAAAATTCAATTTTAAATACGAAGGAGAAGAAAAGATAAATGCAGATAAAAAATTGCTGAGAAATATCCTGATCAACCTGGTAAGCAATGCAGCTAAGTTTTCTGCCGAAGATTCTCTTATTACAATTTCTGCAAAAAGTGACAATGAAATAAACACTATCACAGTAACAGATAAAGGAATTGGCATTTCCACAAAAGACCAGGAACATTTATTTACCATGTTTTACAGGGCATCAAACGTCACCAATATACAAGGAACAGGACTTGGCCTTCACATTGTAAAAAGATATCTTGACTTGATTAATGGAACTATAAATTTACAAAGCACATTAGGAAAAGGCACTTCTATCACCATCACTTTCCCAAACGCTAATAATAACTTATGAAATCAATTCTTATTATAGAGGATAATAAAGTCATCAGGGAAAACACAGCTGAGATACTGGATCTTGCGGGATATAAAACCTTTACTGCTGAAAATGGGAAAAAAGGACTTGATATTGCCATCAGGGAAAAACCGGATGTGATTGTTTGTGATATTATGATGCCTGAACTGGATGGTTACGGTGTACTTCATATGGTAAGGAAAAATGAGAATACCCAGACTATTCCCTTTATTTTTTTAACAGCAAAAACTGAAAGAAGTGATTTCCGTAAAGGAATGGAAATGGGTGCCGATGATTATGTTACTAAACCGTTTGAAGATATAGAGCTTTTGAGTGCAATTGAAATGCGATTAAAAAAAGCCGAGATACTTGGCAACAAATATGCTTCATCACAACAGGGCCTATCGCAATTCATAAAAGATGTAAAAGACAGTGGGCTGATGAAGCAGCTTGCAGATCAATACAACATCGAATCGTATAATAAAAAACAATCTCTCTACCAGGAAGGAAAGCGGCCCAAGCTTTTATATTATGTTGTGAAAGGGAAAGTGAAAGGTTTTAAAACACATGAAGATGGCAAAGAATACATAACTGATCTTTTTAGTGATGGAGATTTCATAGGTTACTCTGCCTTGATCGAAGATAAAAACTATGATGACGGCGCTATTATGCTTGAAGATTCCGAGATCATGCAAATACCCCGGGAAGATTTTCACAAAATGATCTTTGGAGATCTGAGCATTGCTACAAAATTTATTCATTTGATCACAAAAAATGTAAAGGATAAAGAAGACAGGTTACTTAATCTTGCTTACAGTTCTTTGCGTAAACGTGTAGCAAAAGCACTTGTTGATATTCGGGAAAAATTTAATACCGGCGGACAAAATAAACCTATCGAAATTTCAAGGGATGATATTGCTCATTATGTTGGTACTGCAACCGAATCGTTGATCAGGACACTTAGTGATTTTAAAGCAGAAAAACTTATTGAAATCAAAGAAGGAAAGATCCAGGTCGCTAATCTTGATAAGCTAAAAAATCTTTTATATTAAGCAAGAAGGGTTGGACAATGAAAAGATATCATAACTACAGCTATTAGAATTGTTTTGTTGTTACTGATTAATCTCTGCTCATCTATTGTGAGATCACATATTCAATACTTTTATTCAACTGCAGATCAATATTGTTTTTTATGGCAGTGGTATCATAAGGAATAAGGATATCCGGCGTCAAGCCTTTGTTTTCATAGCTGATCAGGTTCTTATCCCTGAATTCCACTCCTGCACAATACACCTGTACAAAATTTGCTGCCGTGAACTGACCTCCCAAATATTTTATATCATTAAACGGAATTTGTCCTGTACCACCCCATGTTTTCTCGCCTATCATTTTTGATTTGGAAAAAATGGCTTTTACTGCAACCGAGGTCATCTCCGACATACTTACAGAGTAACCGTCAACCAATACAGCTACAGGTTTGGTAAAATTTGTACTTCCCGGTTGCGGATGTACATAACCTTTCGTCCATGGTGTAAAATCCAAACGGCCACTTCCATTTTTTGTACGTGTATATGCAACGTGTACAGGTGAAGTGATCAGGCGGCCGAGTAGAAAATCCAGATCGGCAACACTGCCACCCTGGTTGCCACGAAGATCTATGATCAATCCATCAATAGATGGGTCTTTGGTGTAACGGAAAAAATTATCCAACACAGGTTTTACTGGTTTGGGAGTGCTGTTATTAGCGAAATACTGTCCCTGGAGTTGGAAAGATGAATATTCAAGGTATAGTATCTTCTTATTATTGCTTGGAATAACTCCCAGGTTCACATGGAAATTTCCACCATCGGTTCCGTGTTCAGCGTTGGTCAAATAGTATTTGGGAATTATGAGATCAAATATTTTTCGTGGAATAGGTTCCCTGTAACCACTCAATTGTTGACGGATGCTTGCTGGATGGAAATTATTCGATTGAACAGGATAACCGGCAATAACATAATTGGCAATACCATTAAATGTTAATGACAAATGAGAATCTGCAAGATCCTTGGTCATATCTACCAGGTACTGCACTGCTTTTTGGGCAGTCTTATACGGATCGCCTTTTTCCTGATCCAGCGATTCAAAACGCGACTTGTAGGTCGTGTACATATTATTCCAGTTCACCTTTTCTATATCCCAGAATATATAGTTTGTATTCATCCCATTCCAGAACGCTTCAAAGATCTCTGAATAGGATCTGCCGTAATAACTGGTCACCCTTTCTGTGGTAACTTCTTTTCGGCACGCACCGATTGTGATGCTTAAAAGCAATACGAGAAGCAGGCAACGAAACCCGGTACTGTTTATTTTATTTGAATGATATCGAGGAATAAACATTTTTAAAAACATTTTGATACAAATAATAAATATCTCTTCTATTGTAAATATTGAATTGCTTTTTCCAGTTGTATATCAATACCAGTGCGGCGCATTTCCTGGATAGAAGTTGCGTTGTATTTAATTTCTATGTCGGGAGCAATGCCAGAAAAATTAAAATTGTGATCTTTATCCTGAATAGCTGTATTCGATATACGCACTGCTCCAAAAGAACCCATACCAAAAGTGCCACCATTAGTGCTGATATCATTACCGGTGAACATTCCTGACGTACCGTAAGTACGTTCTCCGATAACAATTACTTTGGCGTCCGGCAATCCTTTAAACGCCTGGATCACTGTTTCACTAAGCGCAGCTGAAAAAATATCCGTTAGGATCACAATGGGTTTTTTAAAATCAGTGGCCCCAGTTTGTGGTGCTATATTCAATGCCAACGGTGGTGTATAGTCTAAACGACCAACACCGGATTTATAACGGGCATAGCCAAACAATACTGGCTTTGAAGTGAATTGACCGGCCAGGAACTCCACATCTTCCAGGTTACCGCCACGGTTATTCCTCAGATCAATGATAACAGCATCGCAATTAGATCGATGGATATTGTTAAAAAAATTCTTTATCACAACCCGCGGAGGACGTGATGCATAATCCGCATTATAGGCCTCTTTAATGTGGAAGTTGTTGAGACTTGTATACAATATATTCTTCGAGCCTTTGGAGATCCTTCCGGTTATGATCTGAAAAATCTGCAGCGTATTGAAATTCGTATAAACTCCATAATCAAATTCCTTCAGGTAGTTATACTGAATGATATAATCAAACAAGGTATCGGGCAAGGCGGGACGTATTTTTTCTGCCCTGAATAATTTTGGAATAAATGTTATGTAGGACTTATACAAACTGTCTTCAAAACGGAAATCACCACCATTCAACAACTGCAGGGCGTACTGTCCGTCTTTGAGGTCTTTGGTCATATCCACCATGTATTGAAAACAAATGTTCATCGTGGTATCCGAATAACGACGCAAATTCAATGAATCAAACTTAGGCTTGTATACACGGTATATATTGTCCCAGTTCACTGTTTCTTTATCCCAAAAAAGGTAATTGGAATTCATCCCTTGCCAGAACACCGTAAACAATTCTGAAAAATCATTAACCTCATAATTGTATAGCAATTCACGTTTAGGTATATCTTTTTTACAGGAATATAATCCCACGATCATCCCGCTCGCTACGACGCACATTAAGAATTGCCGGCGGATACAGTATTTAAAAAATGTTTTAATTCCTAACATATATTCATGTTCTAATTGTTAGCAAATGCAATAGCAGCCTTCAATCATTTTATTTTTTGCCTGCTTTACTTTTGTTTTGTTTTTTGTTCAAAGGCAATTGGCGCTGTACACCAACCAACAAGCTATAAGTATCATTATACCTGGGCGTTTGATTTTCGGAGTATGCTTTTTGCTGATCAGATAAAGAAGTCGAATATCTGGCCTCAATAGAAAACACATAGTTTTTATTAGGCATGTACTGAAGTCCTGCACCAGCAAGTCCCCCCCATTCAAATCGATTGTCTTTAACATCGGAAAAAGTATAGCTCTCATCGAACTCCTGGTAATTATTAGGATCCAATGGCGAAAGGGCTCTTCCTTTCACATGACCACTCAGCCAGTATCCTCCAAAACCTCCGAGGTTAAGAAAACCATACAGGCTTTGTTGTTTTTTAAATTGACCTCCAAACCTGAACTGTGCCATTATTGGCAACTCCAGGTAATTGTTATCAGTCTGTTGATACATGGACGAGTAATATCCAGTCCGTTGTATGAGATAATTCTTTTGCACAATACCCGGAATGGCTTGTATGCCACCGAACCATGGCAGCGAAGGAAACTCATATCGAATAGGCACACCTATAGAGTACCCATAGGAAGGTTGATATTCAAAAAAAGGTTTATCAGAAGTGTTTGTCACCATATAATTGCGGTTAGCACCACCTTCAACGCCTATATACAATTGCGCCTTTAATTCGTTTACACCCAACAGTGCGAAGACACTGAGCACTGCACATATTTTTTTATACATATTCATTTTTTTGAAAAAATTATTTGATTTGAATTGGAGATGAACTGTATGTTGAATCGCCTCCTGTTCCCAACGCTCCCGCTGAGTTTGACCCCCAGGCCCATAAAGTACCATCAGTTTTTAAACCATATGATGTGTTGCCACTTCCTGAAAGTTTAGTAGCTAAAAAGCCGTTTAACGGCACCGGGATTTTATAAGGTATAACTGAAACGGTACCAAGTCCCATCAGGCCACTCACATTATCACCTACATTCCATACATTACCATTTACATCCTTAAAGCTTGTAGCTCCTGAGTGAGGTATGATCACATCAATTGATATTGTATTGAAAAAAGTTAGTTCGGTAAAAGAACTGCGGTTGGTTAGATCTCCTAAACCCATTTGTCCTCGGGCATTAGCTCCTGCCGCCCAAATTTTGCCGGCATTATCCAATAAGAAAGTAGTGCTACCGCCAGAAAATATTTTGGTGATACTAGGTGATGGAGCAGGTATTAAAACAGGAGTGGTTCGTCTCAGATTATCGCCCACACCTAACTGTCCGGAAATATTTTCACCCCATCCCCACAACTCGCCATTATTTTTTTGAACGATCATATCGATGCCACACCCACTCAATTGTTTAACATTATTGATTGGAATTTTGACAAACGTTGCTCTTAATTCATTATCTCCCTGCGCCAAAGTTTTATATATATTTCTTCCTGCTCCCCAAACAGTGCCATCAGGTTTCAAAACAAAAACCTCCCCGAAGGTGATCGCTATTTGCACTGCATCATCAAGAAAAGGAATTCTCGTAAAATTGACAATGCTGTTTTTATGACCGAGACCTAGTTGACCATATTGATTGCCGGCTCCCCAGGCAGTACCATCTTTCAATCTAATTATACTAGCCGCATCGCCTGTGAAAATTTGGTCAACATCGTAAACAGGAACCTGTGTTAACCTGTTGCGTCCACTATAATCACCCAATCCTAATTGGCTGGAAGAATTATTACCACATACCCAAACTGTGCCATCCGTTTTTAAAGCCATGATGTGACCAAATCCCGCTGCTATAGTTTTTATTGTTGGAAACTGCACAGTCGATACAACGATCTTAACAGTATAGGATACAGTTTTTCCATTGGCCCACAGTGTATATTTAACCGGGCTGGAAAAATTCTGTTTGCCTTTTGGAGCAATACTATCAGCATCTGAAAAAATAGTGGGCTCCAATGCAGTAATATTGATACCATGGTCTACCATGAGGCGAATAGTATCGCCCATGATCATACCCTGGTAAGCTCTGTTCAGCGTTGTATTGCTTGTTGTTTTCTCAAACCAAAAATCATAAATAGCGGTACTGCTGTTTGAAGTTGGCGTATACAGAGGTTCTTTATTACATCCTGTGAAGGCCGCAACAAAAAACAATCCGATACAAAAAGAAAATACCTGTAAAAAATTGAATCTATTTCGCATACTCACCTTTCGATTAATTGCACCTGAATAATGTTGGATCGTAATCGTTACAAAGAACTGTGGTCTTATCCGCCGCATACACAGTGATAAGTACAGGTGTCATATTACCAAGAACCCTTCTTGCCATCACAAGAGAATAATTATCCTTAACAGCATCATTAATTTTTATTTGTGTTAATGAAAGACCACTTGCATCCAGGTACTGGGGCACACGTAATCCGCCATAAAGGTTTATGGTTGCGCCATTCACTCCTGTCCTGGTTGCCGGTGATTCAAGAGAATACTCCGGAGTCTGAACCGGTGAAGCCCAGCCGTTCGGAAAGGCTTGGATGAGATCATCATCGGCTATACCCAGATTTCTATACTTAGCAAAATCCACAAAATAAAAATTAAAACTCGTTTGTGCTCTTAAGTCCACTGTTTGAAGAGCAGTGCAGCCATCCAGCCACAATACCCGCAGCTTAGGATTAGCCAGCATGTTGAGATTTTTTATAGGTGACCACATCATAACTACAGAAAACAATTCCGGGTTATGGCTGAAATCAAGAGTCTCAATACCCGACGCATCAAACGTAACTGCTCTAAGGCTATCGCTTTTTGACAGATCGACAGTTTTAAAATTGGGGCAATAAGTAGCAATGAGATGAGTTAGTTTAGGATTATGCGTTACATCTACTGTTTCTAAAGCATAGGCGTAATCTAAATACAATCTGCGCAAGGCTGGATTGGTGGATACATTTACTGTCCTTATTGCTGAAAGGGCACGGGTTATTATGTGTTGAAGCTTGGGATCGTTATCTGTTTTTAATACACTTAATCTTTTCAGTGCGATCAGGGATACATAATTAAGTTCTGGTAAGTTGGACAGATCCAGTGACACAGCCGGTATATCGCCGGCCCTGATATAGCGCATTTTAGTACAGCCACTCACAACAACATGTTGCAGGTCATTATTGATAAGTAATTTGATAGTGTCCAACTCCATAGCTGCAGAAAGGTTCAAAGTGTCTACAAGACTGTTTTGTAGAATGAGTTTTTTCATTTTACTGAAATACTCAATTCCTTTCAGCGACGATACAAACGGCCTTGGACATGTGAACGTGTCGAGTTGAATAGTTCCGTTGAAATTCTTCACTTCAATATGGGTGATGTCGATCAGTTTTCCTGTTACATCAAATGCATTCGGACAGACATTAGCTTTTAAGTAAACTCTGAACATACTATCTGGAATGAGTTTCAGATTTGGATTATCTACGACTGGTGGAACAGGATTAGGGTCTGTGCCATTATTTATTTTTTTTGAACAGGACTGTAGAAGCAAGCCTGAAATCAAAATGAATGCTATCAATAATCTGGACATACTGAACTTTTTTTTATTGTTACAATTTGAGTTTCGATCAGGTTTATAAAGGGTTTTGTTTAATAATATTTCCGGTAGCATCAATCTCTGGTTGTGGAATAGCAAACTGCCATTTTATATCGCCTGCCGGTACTGATTTTTGATAAGTTGGTAAAAACTTATGTCTATTCCGATCTAACGGCAAATTCAAACGCTTCAGATCATAAAACCGAAAACCTTCTCCCCAGAGTTCTATTCGTCTATGAAATAAAATTTCATTGAGCAATGCCGTTCCAGTTTTTGTGGAACGTGCATAAGCCGCATCTCTTTTCTTTACCAATTCATATAAAGCATTTGCAGCTGCTGCGCTATTATTTAAATGAGCATGAGCTTCTGCTTCTATTAAATACATTTCGGATGCCCGCATTAATGGCACATCGCCAATACTCATCTGCGGATCTTTCACTTTAAATTTTCGTTGCATGAATTTTACCCTTGTACCTATTTGATTTCCTGAAGCATCTAAAGGAACCGGAAATGAAGAGTTGTTTCCAGTAGAGTCCCATAATTGCCAACGAACATCTGAATTAGAAATTTGTCTGTACAAACTATCCTGTATTGCTCTCGGTGAAGTAATAATATTCTGAGCCGGGAAATTGCAGGACATATATGCAAAGAAAGAAGTGAAGTAAGTTGTCTGATTTTCTTGCTGATGCGACCCCCACATCCATTCTGTGTTTTTATAATCATTAAACCCCGATAAATAAGAAAGTGAATCCATGATCATATAACCATTGCGTGCTGCGGCAGCCATATTTGCGGCGGTGGTCCAGTCCTGTTGTGTAAGTGCAACTCTTGCTTTAAATCCTTGTGCAACGTTTTTATTTAAATGCGATTTATTCGCAGGATTATATGCATTCAATAACAAAATGGCGCTATCCAAATCGGAATTGATCTGGTTATAAACAACCTTTACACTGGAACGTGGTTTAACTTCACCTTGCGAATGAAGTACAATTCGAAGACCGGGACCTGTGTTGAAACCAGCTGCATCAAAGCGTTCACCAAACAACTGGACCATTTGAAAATATGCCCAACCACGATATGCATATGCTTGGCCTAAAATAGCTTTCTTTTCTTCTTCACTGCCCTTAGCTGAACTTACATTATCAATAAGCAGGTTCGCATTATTGATAATTTCATAATAGAAGAAATAATTGAAATACGAAATAGCAGATTGCGGATTCCTGTGTGCATTCAACCATAGATACGGATAGAGATACCAATCACTCACAGAAGAAATTGTTATATCATCTCCCATTATATCCATATCCATCATATTAGTGCCTTGACCCACTAGATCCTGGCGTCCTAAATGAGAAGAATATAAAATTCTATGCACGCCATTTAATAATTTCCAGCAACCATCTGTTGTTGTCAGTGCCTGCTCTTCAGCTATTCGGTCTGTAGCAGGTGTATCCAAATATGATTTGCCGCAGGAAGCCAACAAGCTAACTGCTGCTATTAAAAGGACACTTATTTTGAATATGATTCGCATGATCTGTTTTATAAGTTTGCTATAACACCTAAAGAATAAACACGTCTCGGTATAAACACATCGCTGGTTGTTCCATTAAAAGATTGCAGCACATTCATACCCTTGCGGGCAGAAAACTGGCAAGCATTTTCTACACTTATATAAGTATGCAATCCTGATATTTTTAATCTCTGTAATATGGAAGGATTAAATGTGTAACCAAGATTGATATTGTTCACTGTAAGTGATGTTGCGCTGATCAACCATCTGTCGGAAGGCCCGTAAAAATCTCCTGTACGTCCGTAATCCAATCGGGGAACATTTGTCTGATCACCTGTCTGTTGCCAGCGATCTTCAATATCCTTATGCATAGCTTCTCCAAAATTTGCCGACATAAGACTTGAGTAAACACCATCATAGGTTAAACCACCAACTTGATAAGTGCATAGAAGACTTAATGAGAAATTTTTATATCTCATATCACTGCGAACACTACCATACAGATCGGGTATAGCCGATCCCTGGTAATCATATTTTCCACGTGATATGGCTGTGGTGTACTGAACTCCATTGATCGTTTTATCAGGATAGTCAAAAGGATAATTATCCTCGTATGGTTTGCTTGGATCCAACTCATATAAAGCATCACCATTAGCAGGATCAACACCTATATAAGAGATCAACCAGTAATCGTAAATAGAATGTCCTACTGATAATTTTTTTGTACCAGAAATAATTTCCTTATTGGTTTCCGGCATACTCGTAATTCTATTTTCCAATGTGGAGGCGTTAATTGTCATTTGCCAATCGAAATTTTTGTTCCTGACGACAGTACCAGTTAAAGAAACTTCTATCCCTCTGTTATACATGCTGCCGATATTTTGCCAGATGTTATAAACACCACCTGGAGTACCTCCGCCTGACAATGGTTGTGGAACTGCAAACACAAGTCCCGATGACTCTTTATTATAATATTGAACATAACCAGAGATCCTGTCTTTAAATAATGAGAATTCCACTCCTGCATTCAGGTTATCAAGTGTTTCCCAGGTAAGATCTTTATTGGCAATTACTGCATAGATATAACCAGGCTCCTGTGCATTATTATTGGGAATGTATCCGCCCTGGTAAGCATAGGCGCCTACAGCATCATTTCCTACTTTACCATAGGAAACTTTAAGCTTCAATTCATTTATAAAAGGAACATGAAAAAATTTCTCCTTGCTAATTCGCCATGCGCCGCCTACTGACCAGAAATTAGCCCAGCGTTTATCTGAAGCAAAAAATGAATTACCATCTCTTCTAAACGAAGCAGACAAGAAGTAAATATTTCTGTAATCATAATTGAGACGTGACAAATAACTTTCGATCCTTTTCTCAATTGTGCTGGAAACAGGAGCTTCTGAAACAGTTGTGAAGTTGCCTAACTCAAGACTTTTTCCCGGAGCTATCTGGCCTCTAACTGTTACTGAAGTACCAACAGTTTCTCGGTCATAATTTTCATGACCACCCATTACTTCAAAACTGTGATCTTTTAATTTCCTGGTATAGTTCAGCAGTTGATTAAATGTGTAACTCTTAACACGGGCATTACCTCTTGAAAGCGAGCCGGAAGGAGAACCATCACCAATAATAGGATTGAGATAATTGTATGAATCAGATGTTTCCTGGTCCATACCAAGGTTAGCAGTGAACTTCAAACCTTTTACTATGTTGGCATCAATATAAACACGAGCACCCAAACTATTTCCTTCGAGATAATTTACATTCTCCAACCCTTCTGCTAAAGCATTACGGCCCGGAGCAAAAGGACGAATACCGTAAGTATGAATTCCATTATCATATATCGATTGACCGTTTGCATCCAAAATATAAGCGCCACTTACATCATGTGAATGCACCGGGTAGATAGGACCCATGGACCGTGAAAAATAAAAAGGGTTGATAATATATCCACCAGCATATGCAGGTGTTTGGTTGGTTGTAGTTGTGGAGCCATATACATTCACTCCTGCTTTGATACGGGAAGTAATGCGAACGTTGGAATTCACTCTCGCATTCCAACGTTTAAAATCCGAGTTAACAGTGTATCCTTTTTCACCAATATAGCCAAGCGATGCATAATAGTCTGCATTCTCGTTGCCGCCATTGAATGAAATGGTATAGTCCTGTCGGTATCCTTTGCGGGTTGCATCTTTTTCCCAATCAAGATCATCAGCATACAACAATTCTGCATCAGGATTTAGTTTTCCATTTATATCTACAATTTCTTTATCTGGAACATTAAAGGGATTGTAACCCAACAAAGACTTGATCTCATTTTTTGCATAGAAGTTAGCAAGATACCCTCCCTGGTTGCTTATAAGTCCGTTCCTGTAAAATTCCCACATCAATGGATAATAGTCATAAGCATCGACACGATCATACTCAGGAAGCATTCGCACATTAATGCCTTGTGACATTTTAAATTGAACAGAAGGTTTTTTATTTCCGTTGCTTCCTTTTTTTGTGGTAACAAGGATAACACCGTTACTTCCCCGTGAACCGTACAACGCTGCTGAAGCTGCATCCATTAACGTAGATATTGAAGACACATCAGCTGCATTGATACTTGCCAGGTCGCCATCATATACAATTCCATCTACAACGATAAGCGGACTGCTTCCCGCGGATATCGAACCAAATCCACGTACACGAATATTTGGTGAGCCGCCGGGTTGTCCACTGCTAAGCGTACTTTGTATACCAGGTGCTGAACCTGTCAATGCTTCTGCAATATTAGTAAGAGGTCTTCTCGCTATCTGGCTATCGGAGATTTGGGCAATAGCTCCCGTTATTGAAGATCTTTTTTGTGAACCATACGCTACCACAACCACACTGCCCAACATTTTTGCAGTGCTGCTATCATCCCAGTTTTGCAGTCGTTGAGAAGCTGGAATTTTGGAAGTATCAACAGGGGCTTTGGTTTGTGCAAAACATACAGAAGGCAAAACACCCAGCACAACAACCAGCGATATAGAAACAATTTTTTTCTTCATAAAAATTCCTTGCACATTTATCTTAATCCACTAAGAGATTATTTAATAACAGTACGCAAATGAGGATAACCATTATTGGTACCGGAAGCAATATTCCATACTGAAGAAAAATCCCAGTTGGTATATGTAGTAGCCGTTTTCATTTCCGCTGTTGTCTTTCCGTTAGCAGTAAAGCCATTATCCTGGGCAAATGTTCCATCGCCACCTCCCAAATTGATTTGACCTGTTGTTGTTTTGTCCCAATAATTTGTGCAAACAGCACTTGTTATAAAAACACCATTTTGCGTATTACCTGCAAGTGCTCCTGTCAGAAACGGTGCGCTGGCATTAGTCCACATACGAGTAACATGACCTATAGCATAACAATATTTAACTAAAACTGGTCCTGTAGAATTAGCAATTTGCCCGATAAAACCGCTCATTCGGGTGGCTTTATGAAAATCAGTGTTAATACCATTGGCTCCTATAACATCGCCCAACGCATAACAATTTTCAATGACGGTTGTAGCAGGGGAAATTGAGGATACTGTACCAATAAATCCTCCAAGAATGTTAGGCGCTATTAAACTGGCAAAATCATTATAAGGTAATTCTCCAACATTGCCTGAAGCATAACAAGTTTTGATCGTACATGTATTAGCTGAGCCTATTAGACCTCCAATATTTGTACCACCCATTATAGAGCAAGAGGCATAGCTGTCCGATATATTGCTTTTAAGAGCTGTACCTATCAGACCTCCACCATCGCCACTTATTCTTATAGCATAATTGCCAGTTGGAACCGTTAAGGCTGCATAGCATTTACTTATAGTTGAATTGCGGGCTGCACCTATAAGACCCCCAGAAGTAGGTCCGGCACTGATGCTTGCATTTCCGGTCACATAGCAATTGGTAATAGTGGAAGAATCAGTTAAACCAACGAGGCTTCCAACAAAATCATAAGCTTCCCCTTGAGCAATAAAGTCTTTTATACCAGCAGCAGCCAGTTGGATCCCGATGTTTTTAAAAGTAGCGCTGATGGCATAACCGAATACACCATCTGTTCCTTTTCCATTACGTCCCGGATCGATACCGGCTGGCGGTGGGTTGCCGCCTGGCCTGTAAGATGAAGTAAAATTTTTGATCACATGATTTTGTCCATCAAGTGAACCTCTGAATATTACATGGGCGCCATTTACATATCTTGATCCGATGGAATACCATCCATACTGATTATAGTCACTGATGCCTACACTTGATGCAGCATTTGCAGCTGTGAGATCCGGCAATTGAATATCATTCATCAGCACATAACTATCATTAAGTCCGTTCCGGATATCACTCAAATGTTTTGCCGTATAAACTCCGTAAGGATTGCTAACAGCATTGTAAGCAAGTACAGTTACCTGCACTGTGTACGTTTTACCATTGCTATTAGTAACTGTGTATGTAACTCCATTTGTATAATCCTGAACTGTAGATGGATTAGGACTAATGCTGTAACCAGTAGGCAGCACAACCCCAGCGGCCAGTTGCCTGGCATCACTACTGCGTGGCATATTTTTTATTACCTGTACGCTGTTGTCGACAGTGATGGTCGTTGAATCCGAACCGAATTTAAAAGTAACAGGTTGGAACTGGGCTGGAGTGTTATCGGGCACATCGGTATTTTTTTTACAACCAAATAAAAAAGCTGCAAAAAAAAATGCGGAAATAACTCCTGACAATTTATAACTCATGAATATTTTTTTATTACTGAAGCCCGAACACTGTCGGGCTTCAGTAGAAAATTTTTAATCTGTATTAGCTACCCCATACGGAGGTAGAAGGATAAATCTTAATCCTTATTTTATACACGGTAAAGCTGCCATCTGCTTTTGTTCCTGTAACAATGTAATCCCATAAAGAGGGACTAAACCCGACACCTTGTGTGTTGATTGTAGGAGTACCGCTGATAGCACCAGTTGTCGTATTGAATGTTAGGCCGATCGCTGAAAACGGCTGCGCCGTGGCATTTACGGGATAGATAGCATAGCTTGTAACTCCTGCGCCATTTACAGATGCTAATTCTGCTGCTGTATAACCAGGATAAGCGCCGTTTGCAACAGTCACATTTTGGTTTTGTAAAAAAGCAAATGCGTTGGGAACAAGACTGGCTTTACCATTTCCATTGTATGTAAAGAAAGGAGCGTTAGCTACAACATTCATTATAAAAGAACCTGCAGGTCCACCTGTTGCTGCATTGTTAATAGTGATCGTATGTGTAGAAGTTGTACCGGACGTGGCTAATGCACCTGGTGTTCCGGAAACTGTACCTACGGCAGTGCTCAAACTCAGGTTTCCCGTCCCATTATTTGTTGAAAATGCAGGAGCAACTGCATAACTAAGAACCTGTCCGGCAGTTGTCACAGGATTCAGGTAAATGAATTGTTGACCAATGCCATCCGACTTTGTAAGATATACCGTATTACCAGATGTGATCCTTGGAGTAATTGTATCTATAACACTACCGCTGATCAATGACATCATATACATTACTTGTGGAGCTACTGCAGTTGAATTGATCAACAATGGCACATTCACGTCCTGGAATCCGCCCGTATTTATTCCGCGTACAATAAGTGTTATGTTAGCAGCAACGGTAGGTGTTCCTTGTATTCTACCATTTAAACTATCAAGCGTCAAGCCATCGGGTAAAGCAGGACTTGTTGGTGCAAGGCGATACTTTTTAATAACACCTGAAGTGCTTAGCACAGTTGGCTGAAGCGTAGTACTCACTGAAGTACCTACAGTGAAAGAACCATTGAAGGAATAGGTGAAGGCTGGCTTCTTATCGTTAATAATGAAACTTACAGGAGCAGAAGCGGCTTTATTAGATATGCTAATGCCAGTAATAATAAATGTAACTGGCGTCGGAACTTCCGTAGTAGAAGTAAGTTTATTTGGTGTGCCACTAATCTGTCCGGTTGCAGCATTAAATTTCAGACCGGTTTTAAAAGTAAGGCTATCCGGAGATGGTGATACAAAGAATTGGTTGAAATTTCCAGCTAATATCACTGGTGACAAAGGTGTGGTGTTAATAGCTGTTGAATTTATTTCAAAAGTGAATGTCGCTGGAGTACCATAATTAAATGCTACAGTACCTACAGATATCATCAATGTATCTGTGTCGATACCACCAGGACCGGTGGCCGTTACTACGAACTTAACTGGCAACAGTGTATCACTTGGTGTTCCGCTGATCACACCATTAAGTTTGTTGATCAAAATTCCCTTTGGAAGTGATGGAGATACTGAATACTCGGTAATAACACCGCCAGTGCTATCGGGCTTTAATGGTGTCATTGCCACATCTTCTGCTAGACTGATTATTTTCTGGCTGTAAGAAATTACTGGTTGCTTAATAACAACGGTCTCATCTTTCTTGCAGGAAAAAAGTACGGCAATCGTAAGTAATGCAAGAAGTGAATAGTTAAGATTCTTTCTTAAAAAAACAAAATTCAAATTTCTCATTATTAAATGGTGTTTAGTTGTTTAGAAATACAGGCCATAATAAGTCCGTTTCGTATTGCACGGTCAATTGATATAAAAAAAGATGACGATAAGATTAATTGATTGATTGATTCTTTCCAATGGGAAGCAAAAACAAGAAAGGCGATTAGATCTTTCATTTTTATTTTCATAAGGTATGATCGGCGGCAAATGTATACGAGAGAGTTTCAAAGAAAAACAGCTAGTGAAAAATATTGATGACAGTTAATATTCGTTGACGCTTATTGAAAAATTTTTGACCTTGATAATAAGATAGTCCATCACTTCAATAAGAAACTCCATCATGATTATGCTATTCGAAAAAAGCATAATGTGATTCCAATAATTAAATGAAATTATTTTTCGGGAAGTTTTATTCAGATAGGTTGCCCGAATGAAGCGATCAATTTTGCATGAACTGTAGTGGCATCAACTTATATATGCTTCATAGAAATCTTTGTACGACTCTTTGAATTAATATCATCATTATAAATACTTGCTTCGCATTTTTTCAGGCGTTAAAAAGTTCAATGGAATTTTTAACTTATAATGTATCTTTTAGTCCTTGTTTTTGTTTTTAGCGAATAAATGAACAAAGGCAAAAAAAGCTTGAGGAACTGGAAAAATTTTTGCCTTACACGAATACGACTACACTTAAGTGTTAACTGTACAGCCAGTACTTACAATTAGAGCATAAAAAAAGCTCAAATCCTTGATTATAAAGGATTGAGCTAAGTACCGGGGAGCAGACTTGAACTGCCGACCTCTGGGTTATGAATCCAGTGCTCTAACCAGCTGAGCTACCCCGGCATTTTCCGTAAACGGGCAGCAAAAATATAGAAATATGGGCGAAGGTTGAAATGAAATTTTTGATCTCGATCCTCTAAACTTGTTTGACAAATGCATTGATCCCATCGACCAATACATCCAGGTTTTTTGTGGTTGTATAAACATTTGGAGTGACACGAACACTATGTATATTTTCCCAGTTAATGCCAACTGTATGAACTTTATATTTATCAAGCAAAAAGCTATCAAGCTCTTCGGGCTTTTTTCCTTCAATTGATACATTGCCGATAGCGCAACCCCATTTGGGAGAAAAAGATGTATGCAGTTTAACTCTTGGAACGTTCTTTACCTTATCAAACCAATAATTCTTTAAATAGTGTAAACGTTTTTCCTTTCTTTCATTACCGATCATTTCATGAAAGTCCAACGCCTTGTTAATAGCCTGCTCAATAAACATTGGTCTTGTACCCAATGCTTCAAACTTTCTTATATCATCCTTCAATGGTTCTCCCATTGCAAACAATGGATATAAATTCTTGATCTTACTTTTTCTTACATACATCATGCCGCTGCCGATTGGTGCATATAACCATTTATGCAGGCTACTTGCAAAATAATCGCAATCGAGATCGGATATTTTAAAATCAAAATGAAAAAGACTGTGTGCCCCATCAACAATCACTTCGATCCCTCTTTTGTGAGCTTCTGCAGCGATCTTTTTCACGGGCAATATTTGCCCATTCCAATTTATAATATGCGTAATATGTACAAGTTTTGTCTTTGACGTAAATGCATTTACATACTGACTCACCAAATAATTCTCATCTTCACTTGGTAGTTCAAGGTTTATCCAAACCATTTTTATTCCATCACGCATTTCACGTTGCTTATAAGCATTTACCATGTTGGGATAATCTTGTTTGGTTGCTACTACTTCATCACCGGCTTTTAGTTGTAAACCAAATATGATCGTTTCCAAACCTTCGGATGAATTCCGGTTGATCGCAACTTCTTCAGCATCACAACCAGCCATCTTCGCCATATTTTTTCTCAAAGGTTCACGACCCTGGTCGAGTATACGCCACATATAATAACTCGGTGCTTCATTGCTATAATCATAATAACGCTTCATGGCATCCGATACAACTTTTGGAGCAGGACTAACACCCCCATTATTGAGATTAATTAAATATGGAGATACAGTAAATGATTGTTGAATATAATACCAGAAATCTTCTTCACTTGCCAACTCATCAGGTGAAACCCCTTCCGCATCTTTTAATGCTGCATCAAGATTTCTTGCCCACATTGGTTTTGTTATTGAAGAAAGAACAGCAGTTGCGGATAATGTGCCGACTTTTTTCAGAAAACCCCGACGATTATTTATAGGCATTGTAATTGATTTGCATAAAAGTAATAAAAATAAGAAGGTGATTGCCGAATAGAGAACAGAAACATGAACGGAGCGTCGCAACATAAGCTCAATAGTAGCAATGAAGTTGGCTACCTAATTAAAAAAACCTAAATTGAACATCCAACATTTTATTATGCAAATACTGGAAATAAAAGTGCTAAAAGGTCCTAATTATTGGAGCGTAAGACGAGCCAAGCTGATACAGATGAAGCTTGACCTCGAGGAAAAGGAGAATATGCCTACGAATAAAATTCCGGGGTTTAGAGAAAGGCTGGAAAAACTTTTACCATCATTATATGAGCACCGTTGCAGCGAAGGAAAACCTGGTGGTTTCTTTCATAGAGTTGAAGAAGGGACATGGATGGGACATGTTGTTGAACATATTGCATTAGAGATCCAAACGCTGGCGGGAATGGATACGGGTTTTGGAAGAACAAGGACGCCTGAGGGAGAAAAGGAAGGTATATATTATGTAGTGTTTAGTTATATAGAAGAGGACGCCGGCGTATATGCCGCAAAAGCTTCTGTAAGAATTGCACAGGCTTTGATCTCAGGAGAAGACTATGACCTTGCTGATGATATTCAAAACATGAGGGTGATAAGGGAAGATACAAGGATGGGGCCCTCAACTGGTTGTATTGTTGAAGAAGCTGCAAAGAGAGGAATACCTTTTATAAGATTGAACAAACAAAGTTTGGTACAACTGGGTTATGGCGTAAATCAAAAACGCATTCGTGCAACGATTGCCTCTACTACGTCCAATATTGCTGTTGATATTGCCTGTAATAAAGATGAAACAAAAATGTTGTTAGAAGCTGCAGAGATACCGGTTCCTAAAGGAACAGTGATAAGAACAGAAGAAGGATTAAAGGAAGCCGTTGAAAAATATGGTTACCCGCTTGTGATAAAACCTATCGATGGAAATCATGGAAAAGGAAATACAACTGATATCAATAGCTGGGATGTGGCAGTAAAAGCATTAGCAGCTGCAGCAGAATACAGCCGCAGTGTGATCATTGAAAAATTTATCACTGGTTTTGATTTTCGTTGTCTTGTTATCAATTACAAATTCGTTTGTGCAGCATTGCGTACACCTGCTTCAGTTGTTGGTGATGGAGTTCATGATATAAATTGGTTGATCGAAGAAACAAATAAAGATCCCCGTCGTGGTTATGGTCATGAAAAAGTGCTGACACAAATTACCATTGACCAGTTTACACAAAAGATGCTGGATGATGCTGGAATTACTTTAGAAACAATTCCTGCAAAGGGTAAAAGAGTTTTATTGAAACCAACAGCCAATCTTTCTACAGGTGGCACATCCTCGGATGTAACTGATGAAGTACACCCGGCGAATATTTTTATGTTTGAACGGATCGCAAAAATTATTGGCCTTGATATTTGTGGTATCGATGTAATGACAAATGATCTGCGAACTCCTGTATCAGAAAATGGTGGCGCTATATTAGAAGTAAATGCTGCTCCAGGGTTCCGTATGCATATTGAACCATCAGAGGGTCTAGGAAGAAATGTTGCTGAGCCAGTTGTTGATATGTTATTTCCAAAAGGAAGTGCAGGAAGAATACCGATCATAGCGATCACAGGTACAAATGGTAAAACAACAACCACAAGACTAACGGCGCATATTGCAAAAAGTGCAGGGAAAAAAGTTGGATATACAACAAGTGATGGTGTTTATATTCAAAATCAAATGATGATGAAAGGTGATTGCACCGGTCCTATCTCTTCTCAATTTGTTTTAAAAGATCCAACAGTTGATTTTGCTGTTTTAGAATGTGCAAGAGGCGGTATTTTAAAATCAGGTCTTGCTTTTCAAAATTGTGAAGTAGCAGTTGTTACGAATGTTGCTGCTGATCATATGGGGCTTGGTGGTATTCATACACTGGAAGCAATGGCAAAAGTAAAAGCAGTTGTTCCTGAAACTGTGTTTGATCATGGTTATACTGTATTGAACGCCGATGACGATCTTGTTTATAAGATGAAAGAAACCCTTGATTGCAATATTGCTTTGTTTAGTATGGATGAAAATAATCCAAGGATAAAAGAGCATGCAGCAGCACATGGTTTATCCTGTGTATATGAGAATGGGTATATCACATTAATGAAGGGAGGATGGAAAATAAGAGTGTTGCATGTAAAAAATATCCCGCTAACCTTTGAAGGAAAGGCGATCCATAATATCAATAATTGTTTACCGGCAGTTTTATCCACTTATCTTTTCCGCGATATTACAATCGAAGATATAAGGACAGGATTGCAAACATTTATGCCAAGCGCCAATCTAACACCAGGTCGTTTGAATTTCTTTCATTTTAAGAACTATACCATACTTGCCGATTTTGCACATAATCCGCATGGTTTAAAATTGCTGTGTGATTTTGTAAGTAAACTTGATTACCCTTTACGTATCGGTATTATAAGTGGTACCGGCGACAGAAGAGATGGAGACATTCGTGAATTAGGAGAAATCTCAGCTAAATTTTTTGATGAGATAATTATTCGTTGCGATAAAAATTTAAGGGGGAGAACCGCCGAAGAAATTATCAGCTTATTAAAGGAAGGAATTGAAAGTGTAAACCCCAATATCCCAATAATGACGATACCTAATGAGAACGAGGCCTTGGAATATATTTACGAGAACCCAAAACACGGAGCTTTATACACAATTATGTGTGACGTGGTAGCTGGTGCTTTGGATAAAATAAGAGAGTTAAAAGAGAGGGAGGAAAAAGAGGAAAACCCTTTTATCCTTAGCAATTAATTTATCCCAAAAACCATTTGGCATCAAACTGTGCAAACCTTATTTTTGCAGCCCATTCCGAAAGGGATGTTTGGATGACCCATGGTGTAATGGTAGCACTACTGATTTTGGTTCAGTCAGTTAAGGTTCGAATCCTTATGGGTCAACAGAAACTGCAAGTGACGAACTTTGGTCCCGCAAAAGCGGGACTTTTTTATTTTTATATCTCATCTTCTTTTTAACTTTCCTGTATAAACCAAAAACTATGAGATTGATAACTACTTTTGCTTTCCTCCTTTTAACCGGAAATCTTTTTTCCCAGGAATGCTCAAATTATTATTTCCTGCAAAATAATAAGACCGTTGAGATGACGATTTCGAATAACAAAGGAAAAGAATCCGGTAAGATGACCTATGTTGTTTCTGACAGTAAAAAAAATGGTAGTTCAATAACGGCCACGATCAATTCTGAGTTTGTTGATGCAAAAGGAAAATCAATTACTAAGGCAACCAACAACGTGAAATGTGAAAATGGTGTGATGCAGATGGATATGAAAACATTTATTCCTCCTGCCCAAACGGAGCAAATGAAAGCCGGCGAAGCAAAAGCAACTGATGTTTATCTTGAATATCCTGCAAATATGAAAGTTGGAGATCAATTGAAAGATGGACAATTTAATATGGATTATGAATCCAGTGGCTTAAAATCCTCTATTGAGATAAGCATTACAGAAAGAAAAGTAGAAGGAAAAGAATCGGTCACTACACCAGCCGGTACATGGGAATGTTATAAGATATCAGCAAAAAATAAAATTGTATCAAAGGTCGCTGGCATTGGATTTCCAATAAAAATGGACGTTGTTGAATGGTTTGCACCGGGGTTTGGTATTGTAAAAACAGAATCAAAATCTGGTAAAACAGAAATTACTTCGATAAAATAATAAGCCGCTGATCAGTTCTGCATATTACTGATGCAAGTCCTTAGACTCTCTTTCCAGTTTTTCAGTTTTATGCCAAAAGTTTGTTGAATTTTTGTTTTATCTAAAACAGAATAAGCTGGCCTTTTTGCAGGTGTTGGATATTCTTTTGTAGAGATCGGTTTTACATCACAAGGGCTGTTAGTGATCTCTTTTATAGCCTTTGCAAAATCATACCAGGAAATAATTCCTTCATTACTGAAATTATAGATGCCATGGGTCCAATTATAGATCTGCAAATGGCAAAGTCCAATAATATTAAAAATGGTTTCTGCCAGGTCCGCAGCATTTGTTGGCGAACCCAACTGATCTTTGATCACTTTTACTTCATCCTTTTCACTCATTAACTTCATCATCGTCTTTACAAAATTTTTTCCGAAGGATGAATAGACCCATGATGTGCGAATGATAATACTATCGGGGTTTAATTGCATGGCTTGGTTATCCCCTTCCAGTTTTGAAGCCCCATACACATTTATTGGATCAGTGGGAAAATTTTCCGTGTAAGGATAAGTTCCTTCACCATTGAAAACATAATCTGATGAAATATGAATGAACTTAGTGTTATGTTCTTTACAAACTGCAGCAAGTACTCCAACTGCTTCGCCGTTTATTTGAAAAGCCAGATCCCTTTCGGATTCAGCCTTATCAACAGCAGTGTAAGCAGCGCAATTAATGCAATAAGCAGGTTTTAGTGTATTGAAATAATTTCTCACCAATTCAAACTGGTGAATGGGCAGATCTTCTCTTGAAAGAAAAACGAATTCTAACCCCGTATGCAAAGAAGATAATTCCCGGAGCTCTTTACCTAATTGCCCATTACCACCTGTTACCAGTATTTTGGACTTTAGTTTCATTCAGCATAAATAAAATTGTTCCTGCACTCTGCAAATAAAGGTAGGGCTTTATCTTTTTCAGAAACGGTTTCCTTTCCTGCAGGAATTTTCCAGTCAACATTCAAAGAGGGATCATTATATAAAATACCAGCTTCACTGTCTTTATTGTAAAATGAATCGCATTTATAAAGCACTTCTGCCTGCTCACTTAAAACAGAAAAGCCATGAGCAAATCCTGCCGGAATAAATAATTGCTTTTTATTTTCTGCAGTAAGTTCAATAGAAAAACTTTTTCCAAAAGTTGGTGAGCCATTGCGAATATCAACGGCAACATCTAATATCCTTCCCGATAATACTCGTATTAGTTTTACCTGTGCAGATGGATTAAGCTGATAATGTAATCCCCTGATCACACCATAATTTGATGATGATTGATTATCCTGCACAAAATTGATCTCAATTTCTTCTGCACGGAAAGTTTGAAGATTAAACGACTCAAAAAAATATCCCCGGCTATCCTCATGTATTTTTGGTTCAAATACCAGTAAGTTGGATATGGGTGTTTGTATAAAAGGCATATTATAAACTCCAGTAAATTCTTTTTTTAATTTTATCACGAAATAACCCTTTCAGGTCATAAACAACTGCATGCGGCTTCGTGATCGATAAAATATATTCTTCATCCATGTCTTTGAACTTATCATGTGATACTGCAAGAATAACAGCATCATAATCCGTTCCATTGATCTCTGTTAATCCAAAACCATACTCATGCATCACTTCATCTGAAGAAGCATAAGGGTCATGAACATCCACGTTTAGAGAAAATGATTGCAACTCCTTTACAACATCTGCAACTTTTGAATTTCTAATATCACTTACATTTTCTTTGAATGTGGCGCCTAACACTAATACTCTTGCTGATTGCACGTTGCTTACGTTTTTTGTAATATATCTTACCACTTTCCTTGCAACGTATAAGGCCATTCCATCATTAATATAACGGCCAGCTAAAATAACTTTTGAATCAAAGCCAAGTTCACTTGCTTTGTAAGTAAGATAGTATGGGTCAACCCCTATGCAATGTCCACCCACTAAGCCCGGATAAAATTTCAAAAAATTCCATTTGGTACCGGCTGCTTCCAATACTTCGTATGTATTAATGTTCATCCTATCAAAAATTATGGACAGTTCATTCATTAATGCAATGTTGAGGTCACGTTGCGTATTCTCAATGATCTTCGCTGCTTCGGCTACTTTTATACAGGAAGCACGATGCACTCCTGCTGTTACAACCAGTTCATAAGTTTTTGCGATCTCTTCCAATGACTCGGCATCGCACCCTGAAACAACTTTTATTACTTTAGACAGTGTATGTGTTTTATCTCCTGGATTAATTCTTTCAGGAGAATAGCCCAATTTAAAATCCTTCAAATTTTTTAGTCCGGATAATTTTTCAATGATCGGCAAACAATCATCCTCTGTACAACCCGGATAAACGGTCGATTCAAAAACCACATAATCTCCTTTCTTTAAAACTTTGCCGATAGTTTCAGAAGCTTTTTTAACTGGTGTAAGATCGGGTACATTGTGCTCATCGACTGGAGTTGGTACTGCAACGATGAAAAACTTTGCTTCTCTCAATTCTTCCAGCTTCGAGGTGAAATGAATATCACAATTATCAAAATCCTCTTTTATCAATTCATTGCTTGGATCGATACACTTTCTCATCATATCCACTCTTCCTTCATGTATATCAAAACCGATCACAGATATTTTTTTGGCAAACTCCAATGCAATGGGAAGTCCTACATAACCTAAGCCGATCACTGCTAACTTTGCCTTCTTATCAATTAATTCCTGGTACATCTTATGTTTAAAGTTTAATCATTTTCTTAATAGAGTTCTAATTACCTTTTGCTTACAAATTCCTTTGGTAGTTTATTTAATTCTTCGGGTGCAAGGGACCTAAAATATTCATATGTAACTTTTAAACCTTCTTTTCTTGAAACTTTAGGTTCCCATCCAAGCAACTTTTTTGCTCTTGTAATATCTGGTTGTCTTTGTTTGGGATCATCAACAGGCAATGGTTTATAAATTAATTTTACTTTATTGCCTGTTAGTGCAAGTATTTCTTCCGCAAAATCTTTTAATGAGATCTCATCAGGATTACCAACATTTACCGGCATATAATAATCACTCATCAGCAAACGATAGATCCCTTCAACAAGATCATTCACAAAACAAAAACTTCTTGTTTGTGATCCATCGCCAAAAACCGTAAGATCTTCTCCACGCAAAGCTTGCCCGATAAAAGCTGGCAATGCTCTTCCATCATTCAATCTCATTCTTGGTCCATATGTATTAAATATCCGAACGATCCTTGTATCTACTCCATGAAAACTATGATACGCCATTGTGATCGCTTCCATGTATCGCTTTGCTTCATCATAAACCCCTCTCGGACCAACTGGATTTACATTTCCCCAATAATCTTCATTTTGCGGATGTACTAATGGATCGCCATACACCTCACTTGTTGATGCGACTAACATTCTTGCATTCTTTGCTTTTGCAAGACCAAGGCAATTATGTGTACCCAACGCCCCAACTTTCAATGTCTGTATTGGTATTTTTAAATAATCGATCGGGCTGGCCGGCGATGCAAAGTGAAGAATGTAATCAAGCTTGCCGGGTATTTCAATGTGCTTTGTAACATCATGCTCAATAAACTCAAAATGATCATTTGAAAAATGATGTTCGATATTCTTTATATTGCCGGTGATCAAATTATCCATCGCAATAACGTGATGGCCTTCTTTGATAAACCGGTCGCAAAGGTGTGAACCTAAAAAACCGGCAGCACCAGTTATTAATGTCGTCTTTTTCTCCATAGATTTAAGGGGCAATTGTTTTTCTTCCGATGCTTTCATAATAAAATCCTAAGTCTTTCATTTGTGAAAGATCAAACACATTTCGGCCATCAAAGATCACCTTGCTTTTCATTCGCTGCGTCATTTTTTCAAAATCGGGTGTTCTGAATTCACTCCACTCTGTTGCAATGATCAATACATCACAATTATTTAAAGCATCATATTGATTCTCGGTAAAAGATATCTTGTCACCAACAACGTCTCTTACATTTTTCATCGCTTCTGGATCAAATGCTGTAACAGTTGCGCCAGCCTTCAATAATTCCTCAATAAGATAAAGAGCCGGTGCTTCCCGTATATCGTCTGTGTTTGGTTTAAAGGCTAGTCCCCACAGCGCAATTTTCTTACCACTCACATTATTATTAAAATATTTTTTTATACGGGGAATTAAATACACTTTTTGTTTTTCATTCACTTCCATCACCGCATCAAGTATTTTGAAATCATATTTGACATCGGATGCCGACTTTACCAATGCCTGTACATCTTTTGGGAAACAGGAACCGCCATAACCAATACCAGGAAATAAGAATCGTTTACCAATTCTATCATCACCTCCAATCCCACGACGCACCATATCAACATCTGCTCCCATTAACTCGCACAATCTTGCGATCTCATTCATAAATGAAATTTTTGTCGCAAGAAATGAGTTGGCTGCATACTTGGTAAGTTCAGCAGATCTTTCATCCATAAAAATTACAGGGTTTCCCTGGCGAACAAACGGCGCATAAAGATCTGCCATTATCTTTCTTGCCTTTTCCGATTCGGTGCCGATCACTACCCTATCAGGTTTCATAAAATCTTCCACTGCTACACCTTCACGTAAAAATTCAGGATTACTTACAACATCAAATTCAATTTTACAATTCTTGGCGATCGCATCACGTACTTTTTCCGCAGTACCAACCGGCACAGTACTTTTATCAACAATCACTTTATAGTCTTTTAAAATTTTCCCGAGATCATTTGCAACGCCTAAAATGTATTTCAAATCTGCCGAGCCATCTTCTCCAGGTGGTGTGGGTAATGCAAGAAAAATAACTTTTGCATCAGCAATGCCCTCTTCAAGATTTGTTGTAAACTTTAATCTTTCCTCCCGCTGATTTCTTAAAAATAATTTTTCGAGACCGGGCTCATAGATTGTGATCTGCCCATTAGATAATTTTTCAACTTTGTTTTTATCTATATCAACACAGGTTACTGTATTTCCTGTTTCTGCAAAACAAGTACCTGTCACCAAACCAACATATCCTGTTCCAACGACTGCAATTTTCATAAGAAATTATTATCTGTTTATGTATTCCAAAACTTTTGTTGTAATAAAATTTAATTGTTCATTATCCATTTCTGTATGGATCGGTAATGAAATAACTCTTTCTGTAAGCCAATCAGTAACTGGCAATGTGACTTTGGCAGTTTCATAATGAGCAAACATTTGTTGCTGATGTCCCGGCACCGGGTAATATATCATTGAGGGAACGTTATGCTCAGCAAGAAATGTATTTAATCCATCACGATTCACATCATTAAGCACTAATGTATATTGATGAAAAACATGACTGCAGTAAGATGCCCGGTAAGGCGTAGTGATCTTTGGATTATTTGCAAATGCTTTATCATAAAAATCAGCTACAGCTTGTCTTGCCTTTATGTATTCATCAAGATGTTTTAATTTGATATTTAGCACGGCAGCCTGGATCGTGTCAAGCCGGCTATTGCAACCAACTATTTCATAATAATATCTTTTTCGCTGACCATGATTGGCAACCATTTTCATTTTATCCGCTAATGCATCATCATTGGTGAAAATAGCACCTGCATCACCATACGCACCAAGATTTTTTGAAGGGAAAAAAGAAGTAGTTCCTACATGACCGATAGTTCCCGTTTTCTTTTTTCCTTTTTTTGAAGTATAATCACCGCCAATTGCCTGGGCATTATCCTCGATAACAACAAGGTTATGTTTTTCAGCGATCGCCATTATTTCATCCAACGGCGCTGAATGCCCGTAAAGGTGAACCGGTACGATTGCTTTTGTTTTAGGTGTAATTGCTTTTTCTAATGCCACAGGATCCATGCAAAATGTTCTCGGATCCACGTCAACAAAAACTGGTGTAAGTCTTAGTAAAGCGATCACCTCAGTAGTTGCAATAAAAGTAAAAGAAGGTGTGATCACTTCATCACCCGGCTTTAGATCCAGTGCCATCATGGCAATTTGAAGCGCATCAGTTCCATTAGCACAGGGAATAACATGTTTAATGCCTAGATAGGCGGAAAGATTAGTTGCAAATTCCTGAACAGGTTTACCACCAATGAATGCAGTACTTTCAATTACATTCAGCACAGCTTCATCTACTTCTTTTTTAATTTTATGATACTGCCTTTTCAGGTCGACCATCTGGATAGGATGCATGGTAATTACAGATTTCGGATTACGATCTCAAATTGATTTTGAATTATCTTCTGCCTGGTTTAATGGGCGCAAAAATAGTGAATTAAAGGTAGTTATCACATTTGCCTTTACATTTGTTATCCTATCCGATACGCAGTTGGGATAGGATAAATTTTACAGGTTGACACTTTTCTTTTACAACATCTTTTTATTCCTGTATCGGGCCGGCATCCGTATCGCATCGCTATGGAACACTAAAGCCAAGTTATGGTTGAATGGAAGAAAGAATATTTTCAATCAGCTTAGGAGTGAACTCCGGACTCAAGATTCCAAAATAATATGGTTTCATTGTTCATCACTTGGCGAATTCGAACAAGGCCGGCCAGTTATAGAAAAACTCAAATCCCAAAATCCCGATTTAAAACTCTTGCTTACCTTTTTCTCTCCTTCTGGTTATGAAATAAGAAAAAATTACAAAGGTGTTGATTGGGTTTTCTATCTGCCATTGGATTCAAAAAGAAACGCAAAAACTTTTTTTGAAATTGTTAATCCAGAACTCGTTGTTTTTGTTAAATACGATTATTGGTATTACCATCTAAACGAGTGTAAGAAAAGAAAAATCCCCTTATTGTTGGTCTCGGGGATTTTTAGAAATGATCAGCCTTTTTTTAAATGGTATGGTAACCTTCATCGCAGAATGCTGAATTGTTTCACCCATTTTTTTGTTCAGGATAAAGAATCAGTTGAATTATTAAAGTCTATTGGTATAAATAATGTAACAGTTACAGGTGATACTAGGTTTGATCGTGTATCAGAAATTGCTGAAAACTTTACACCGATCGCAGCGATAGAAAAATTTTGTGGCAGTTCACAACTACTTGTTGCAGGCAGCACATGGCCAGACGATGAAAAATTGATCAAAGACGCTACGGCCAACTTTCCCGATTTGAAGATCATCATTGCTCCACATGAAATACATAAAGAACATATTGACCAATTGAAATCAATTTTTCCGGATGCAATGCTTTTCTCACAGCTGCAAGCTCATAGCTCTCAACCAATAACTTCAAACTGCCTTATCATTGATAACATCGGGATGCTTTCGAAGCTTTATCATTATGCAAGCATTGCATATATTGGTGGCGGATTTAATAAAGGGATTCACAACACGCTTGAAGCAGCAGTTTATGGCAAGCCTGTTTTATTTGGCCCTAATTATAAAAAATTTAAAGAGGCAATTGGATTGATCGAAACCGGCGGAGGAATTTCGATTAACTCAAGTACAGTGCTTTCAGTTATCCTTCAAAAGCTCATTAATAATAAGACTGAATTAGAATTAAGCAGCAAAAATTCATTTGACTTTGTAAAACAAAATAAAGGGGCAACTAAAAAGATACTTCACTACATAGAAGCAAACCGTCTTTTGACCAACTGATAGAAATGTTTTACTATTTCTTTAGTGTCATCCCAACCAAGTTTGATCTTTAATTCGCGGTTCATCCAATATTCTGCTTCAGGGTAAATATTGAAGCTATTAATAGTTTTTATGCTGCGTTCATACATTGGTTCATCGCCGCGGAACAACTCGCTTATAAAAACAAAACGATCATTTATGCCAATACCTTTGCGAAGATCACGTATAGGAGTCTCCTTTAATGAATGCATTAATTCGGACCTGTTTTCTTTTAACCGGTCATTCAAAGACTCTTTTTGCTCCACGGCCTCATTAACTTCCTTTCCAATTTTATATTGTGAAAATGTGGGAATGTCATTCATCGGATCAAAATGAAGATCAAGCTGGCTCTTTGGTTTTGATTTTATTTTGGGAATTAAAATAACCTCCTGTACTTCCTCAACTTCTTTTTTTGTAACTGAAGCAGGTGCGATCGCCACAGGTGTCGGTAACACTACTGATACTTTAGAAGTACCTAATGTTCTTACTGAAGTTTTTTGCAGTTGATTCAATTCAGATTGCAATAACTGAAGCGTAAGTTGCATTTGTGTTACATCTGCGTTTTGCTTTACTTGTTCTTGCAGACGGTTAATCAAAGTCTGAATTCTTTCCATTTGTTTATACTACTTTTGACCGCGGATAAAAGGATTTTAAAGTTTACGGATATTCGCAAAAATTGTTCCGTCTTTAAAATTACAAACAGTTTACCAAGAATTATAATAATACCAGATTTTAACGATGTTTATTGAACCTAACATACGAGGCGACCGCCGTGGGTGGATCGAAGTGATCTGCGGATCAATGTTTAGTGGAAAAACCGAAGAACTTATACGTCGGTTGAAAAGAGCCAAAATTGCTAATCTTAAAACGGAGATATTCAAGCCGGCTATTGATGTTCGTTATGACGAGATAAAGATCGTTTCGCATGATGAGAATGCGATACAATCTACGCCGGTAGACAATTCCCAAACGATCATGTTGCTTGCACAGGATGTTGACGTTGTTGGCATTGACGAAGCTCAATTTTTTGATCCCGAGATTGCCAATGTTTGTGATGAGCTTGCTTTCCGTGGCATCAGGGTGATCGTTGCAGGGCTTGATATGGATTACCTCGGCAACCCATTTGGTCAAATTCCTAATCTTTTGTCAAAAGCTGATTATATCACCAAGCTTCATGCAATTTGTGTCCGCTGCGGCAATATTGCAAATTATAGTTATCGTAAAGTTCCAAACGATGACCAGGTAATGCTTGGCGCAAAAGATGTTTACGAACCAAGATGCAGAACATGTTATAAGCTCTAATGAATACAACCCGCCACATATATACACTTATCAAAAAGGATCTGCTGCTTGAAGTAAGACAGCAGTATAGTTTTTATGGGATACTGCTGTATATCATGGCAACAATTTTTGTTTTGTATATGACCATACGGGAACCAGAAGCTAAAGTTTGGAATGGATTGTTTTGGGTCATTCAATTGTTTATTTGCATAAATGCAGTTGCGAAAAGTTTTTTACAAGAAACCCGCGGCCGCATGCTTTACTTTTATTCAATTGTAAACCCGCGAGATTTTATTCTTGCAAAGCTTGTGTTCAACTCAGTGCTAATGCTGTTAATGAGTTTCCTGAGTATTTTACTTTTTTCTCTTTTTTTAGGCAATCCTGTACAAAAAGTACTTCCATTTATTGGATTAGTGTTGCTTGGCGGATGGAGTCTTAGTCTTGTTTTTACATTTCTTTCGGCCATTGCCGCGAAAGCTCAGCAAAATGCAGCTATAATGGCAATACTCGGTTTCCCAATTATTATTCCGCAACTAATGCTGTTAATGCAGCTTTCCAATACTGTTTTTAGTGATAAAATGGGAATAGCATATTCTACATTGCTTCTAATTGTAGTGCTTGATGTACTTGTCGTAATGCTTGCCGTTATCCTTTTTCCGTTTTTATGGAAAGATTGATGACTTATTCAAAATTCCTTAATGTTTCTTCCCTGTTCATTATTCCTTTCCCCTTATTTTTGCAATCACTTATTTATGGCTGCGCCTGTCGCAGTTTTCCTATGACGAACCACAAATTTTTATATGCGTAAATCCTGGTGGAAAATTCTGGGCGTCTTACTTCTTGTTTACACATTTATTGCGGGTTTACTTATTGAAGTGCCCCGAAACCCCCAATTACAGGAAACCATACGTAATCTTTTCTTTCATGTATGCATGTGGATGGGAATGATGATCCTGTTCATTGTTTCTTTTGTTCGTGCAATTATGTATTTAAGAACAAATAAACATATTCATGATATAGCATCCCGTCAATATGCAGGTGTAGGAATTCTATTTGGCTTGCTTGGTTATTTAACAGGCGCCATCTGGATGAGCTATACATGGATCGATTCGAATAAATCTATTTTCAACTCTTTTGATACCATTGCCCGTGAGCCGAAATTGATCGGTGCTGCTATTGCATTGCTTGTATATGCAGCTTATCTCGTTTTAAGAGATTCGATCCAGGATATAGATAAAAAAGCAAGGATCAGTGCTGTTTACAACATCTTTGCATTTGCTATGCTTTTTCCTTCAATCTGGATCATTCCACGATTATTAGATAGCTTGCATCCCGGTGGCAGCGAAGGAAATCCGGCTCTTGATCCGGGTAGTGCTTCTGCAAACATGCGGCTTGTTTTTTATCCGGCTATAGCGGGATGGACTTTAATAGGTGTATGGATCGCTACATTAAAGATCAGGATGAAAATTATTCATGAACAAAAATTGTCGCAATGAAAAAATTGATTACCATTTTCACTTTTATAGTTCTTGCATTCTTTGCAAATGCACAGAATGTAAAGATGGCTGATGTAATGAAGGAGAGTGGAAAGATATATGTGGTAATTGCTGTGATGCTTACAATACTTGGAGGATTAGTCTTATATCTTATTCGGCTTGATAGAAAAATTTCCAGGCTGGAAAAAAATAAATAAACTCATTTTTTTAATTTAAATGCTTGCCATATGTCTGAATATAGTTTTTTTGGGGCGGTTTCCAAAAGCTTTGACAAAGCCGCTAAGTTTACCAATTGTGATCCCGGTGTTCTTGAACAAATAAAACAATGCAATGCCGTTTACAGGATGAACTTCCCTGTAAAGATTGATGACAAGATAGAGGTCATTAAGGCTTACCGTGTTCAACACAGCCATCACAAGACACCTTGTAAAGGTGGTATTCGTTTTTCAACATCTGTAAATCTTGATGAAGTGATGGCCCTTGCAGCGTTGATGACCTTTAAGTGTGCAATTGTAAATGTTCCTTTTGGTGGCGCTAAAGGTGGTATCAGTATTGATCCCAAAAAATATACTGCTTATCAATTGGAAAGTATTACAAGACGTTACACTGCAGAATTGATCAAGAAAAATTTTATTGGCCCTGGTACTGATGTGCCTGCTCCAGACTATGGTACAGGTGAAAGAGAGATGTCATGGATACTCGATACATATACATCTATGCGTCCCGGCGAAATTGATGCTGCAGGTTGTGTTACTGGTAAACCTGTTACACAAGGCGGTGTTCGCGGAAGAAGAGAAGCAACGGGACTTGGTGTTTTTTATGGCATACGTGAAGTATGTAAAATGCCTGAAGTAATGAAAAAACTTGGTTTATCAACAGGCGTAGAAGGTAAAAGAGTAATTATTCAAGGTTTAGGTAATGTGGGATATCATGCTGCTAAATTTTTTCGTGAGGGTGGGGCTAAATTAATTTGTCTTGCAGAACATGATGGCGCTGTTTACAATGAAGCTGGTTTGAATGAAGAAGATGTCTTTCAATTCAAGAAGAAAAACGGAACAATAAGAAATTACCCGGGAGGTACACATATTAATACAAGCGAAGAAGCATTGGAACTTGATTGCGATATCCTTATTCCTGCAGCATTAGAAAATGTGATCAATGGAGAAAATGCACCACGAATAAAAGCAAAAATTATTGGCGAAGGCGCAAATGGACCACTAACTCCGGAAGCTGATGAAGTGTTTATACAAAGGGGAACATTAGTGGTTCCTGACATGTATTTAAATGCAGGTGGAGTTACCGTTAGTTATTTTGAGTGGTTAAAAAACCTAAGCCACGTTCGCTATGGAAGAATGGAAAAAAGATTTACTGAAAATCTGAATGCACATATCCTTGGCACGATCGAAGAACTGACGACCAAAAAAGTAAGTCAACGTGAAAGAGATTTTATCTTGCATGGTCCGGAAGAAGCGGATCTTGTTTACAGTGGTCTGGAAGAAACAATGATCGCTGCTACTCATGAGATAATGAATGCTTGGAATAGCAATCCAAAAATACCTGATATGCGTACCGCAGCGTATGTAGTTGCAATAAATAAAGTTGCGACTAGTTATGCTGAACTCGGTATTTTCCCATAAACAAACCAATACTAACTGCACGATCCCTTTCATTTTGAAAGGGATTTTTTTATTTCCAACAAGGCATTTGCTGTATCTCTTTCAACTCGCCGTTAATTTTTTCCCATGCGTAAGTAAATGGTCCATTTGTAATCACCAGGAAATTTGCAGGCATTGAAATATTATATCGCAAGACCTGGTATAAAACTTTTTCATCAAGGTTAATTTCGCCTGCTTTGCATTCAATAAGCATCCATGGTTTGTGATCAGAATCGTAAACAAGTACATCAAATCTTTTTTTAAGTTCTCCCAATTGAATTTCTTTTTCTACTGCTATCAATTCCAAAGGATACTTTAATTCCTGTACAAGAAATTGAATAAAATTTTGCCGCACCCATTCTTCTTCATTTAGCAACAACCATTGTTTCCTGATAAAATCAAAGATCATCTCTTTGCCATTCTCTTCCCTAAATCGAAACTCAGGTTCAGGATAGTTAACTTTTATCATCGGTCAAAAGTATTGATTAAATTAGCAGGATGAAGTCAAAAGAAGAGATCATACAAAATTGGTTGCCGAGATATACTGGCCAAAAGCTTGAAAACTTCGGTAGTTATATTCTACTTACAAATTTTAGCAACTACATTGAAAAATTTGCAAAATGGAATAAAGTAAAGATCGTCGGTGTAGGCAAACCAATGCAATGTGCAACCAAAGATGATATCACAATTATCAATTTCGGAATGGGAAGTCCCACTGCTGCCACGGTAATGGATCTCTTGGCAGCCATTCATCCGAAAGCTGTTTTATTTCTTGGAAAATGCGGAGGTTTGAAAAAAAGAAATAAGCTCGGTGATCTTATATTACCAATCGCCGCTATTCGTGGTGAAGGAACCAGTAATGATTATTTTCCTGCAGAAGTCCCAGCATTACCTGCCTTCGCATTGCAAAAAGCAGTTTCCACAACTATCAATGAATATGAAATAGATTATTGGACCGGCACTGTATATACAACCAATAGAAGAGTATGGGAACATGATGAAAAATTCAAAAAATATTTGTTAGATATCAGAGCATATGCGATCGACATGGAAACAGCGACAATTTTCACTGTGGGATTTTATAATCATATACCAACCGGAGCTTTATTGCTAGTAAGTGATCAGCCGATGGTTCCAGAAGGAGTGAAAACAGAGGCAAGTGATAGAAAGATAACATCAAAATTTGTGGACACACATTTAAAGATCGGTATTGATTCATTGAAACAATTAATTAACAAGGGTCATACTGTTCGGCATCTTCGTTTTTAAAACCTTAAATCATGAAAATATTTTTTTTAGCCCCGTTTGTTTTCATTTTAGCGGTAACGACCGATAAATGCAAAAACAAAAATGAAAATTCTGTTTATAAGGGCAAGCTGGAAGTAAAAGGTATGTGCATGAACTATACGATCAAACTTTTAGAAGGAAATATTGATACTTCAAAGCTTGTAACGGAATGGAAAGATGAAGTGACTGGTAAAACGCATAATAATGTATTTGCGTTGCGAAGTGTTTGTAATTTTCCAACAACTATTAGCGAAGGTGATGAGTTTTCCTTTACGATTGACACAACCTATATCAGCAACTGCGCAGTTTGCCTTGCTTACTATCCCAAACCAGCGAAGAGCATTGCTATTAAAGTAATGAATAAATAATGCTGCCCCTACTCCGGATAACTGACCTTTCAATTGATTTCGTTTCAGAATCAGGAACAACTTCTGCATTAAAAAATATCTCACTTTCTGTCAATCGAAGCGAAATTCTCGCAATTGTTGGTGAATCAGGCTCTGGCAAATCCGTTACAGCACTTTCAATTCTGAAATTGTTAGCAAGTACAGCAAAGTTTGCAAGCGGCGAGGTCATTTTTTCTGAAGATGGGAAAAATGAAATTGACCTGGTCAGCTTATCAAATAAAGAATTACAAAAGATCCGTGGCAATAAGATCGGGATGATCTTCCAGGAACCAATGACGTCACTAAATCCTGTATTCACTTGCGGTAACCAGGTTGCCGAAACAATACAACTTCATAAAAAAATTTCAACGAGAGAAGCAAAGCAACAAGCTATAGAATGGTTCAGAAAAGTAAAATTGCCGGAGCCTGAAAAAGCTTTTTCAAAATATCCACATCAATTAAGTGGTGGACAGAAGCAACGAGTGATGATAGCAATGGCAATATGCTGCAAACCTTCCTTGTTAATTTGTGATGAACCAACAACTGCGTTGGATGTTACTGTTCAAAAAAATATTCTACAGCTGATAAAAGAATTACAGGAAGAACAAAAGATGGGTGTAATCTTTATCACACACGATCTTGGTGTGGTAAGCGAAATAGCGGATAAGATCGCGGTGATGTATAAAGGCAATATTGTTGAAACAAATTCCCGGAAAGAAATTTTTATAACCCCGCAACATCCATATACAAAAGGCCTGCTTGCATGCAGGCCAGTATTCCATCGAAAAAAAGAAAGATTACCTGTTGTAAGTGATTTTTTAGAAGGAAAGAAAATTGAAATAAAAAGCTATAATGAGAAACAAGAGATCAGGAATGCTGAGAATGATAAACCTGAAACTCTTCTCCATGTTAAAAATCTTTCGGTTTGGTTTCCTGTTAAAAAGAATTTACTTGGAAGATCACTTTCTTTCACAAAAGCTGTAGATGATGTTAGTTTTGAAGTAATCAAAGGCGAAACTCTTGGCTTGGTTGGTGAAAGTGGATGTGGTAAAACAACATTGGGCAGAACATTGCTACGGCTTATTGAACCAACAGCAGGTGAAATTATTTACAATGGAACTGATCTCACAAAAAAAACCAGTGATGAGATAATATTTCTTCGAAAAGATATACAACTTGTTTTCCAGGATCCATATTCGTCCCTAAATCCGCGGTTAACTATTGGCTCAGCTATTACTGAACCATTAAAAGTACACGGGCAATACAAAAACGAAAAGCAACGAAAAGAAAAAGTAATCGACTTGCTTGAAAAAGTAAATCTCGACTCAACCCATTTTAATCGATACCCTCATGAATTCAGCGGAGGACAACGACAACGTATTGTTATCGCCAGGGCATTGGCATTAAATCCTTCTTTTATTATTTGCGATGAACCTGTTTCTGCATTGGATGTAAGCGTACAGGCACAAGTACTCAACCTATTAAATGATATTAAAAAAGAATTTGGATTTACAACGATCTTTATTTCCCATGATCTTGCTGTTGTTCGCTATATCAGCGACCGTATAATGGTAATGCACAAAGGAAAAATCGTGGAGCAAGGCAAAGCGGACGAAGTTTATTATCATCCAAAGAACGAGTACACGAAAAATCTCATTGAATCCATTCCGGGAAAAAATTTAGACTATTCAAGATAACGATAAGCCATATCTGAATAATCCTGCCCTTCATTGTAAAACATCCGGGCACTTTTTCTTTTTGAGTATAAAATTTTCTTTAGCTGTTTTTCCATTTGTTCCTTCACCGGCATATCTTCCTTTATCTTTTCATCAGTGAATTCGGTAAAAACAATTTTATTATCATCCCTTGAAGAATTAAACCCCGACATAATGGAAGTATACCCAATTTCATCTTCATCACCTACTTCGTCTTCATCTTCGCCATAATTGAATTGATTATTATCTTGTGACAATAAGCCGGCTGTAGCTAATTTCCAAAATAGATCTTCTTTTTTTGCTTTGTATTTATAAAAAAATACAAACCCTTTCCTGTTTTTAACTGTTGCAGGAAGACTATCGATAAACACTAATGAATCAGGTTTGTTATAAGAAGATGAAAATAGTTTGCTTTTTGAGAGATCTTGTTGGTTTTTATATTGGGCAGGAAATTTTTCCGGCATTTTTAATGTTCTTAGATCGGTAAATAATTCGTACCTGTAATCGTCGAGTTTTGCAAAATATGGCAGCATTGAATCAGGAAGTGAAATTTTTTGTCGTAAAAAAAGATAGACTGTGTTATATTTTAATCTTTTATCGTTTGACGATAGCATTTGATTCAACAGAACATTTACAGCTGGATTCGTTTCCCTGAATGGCAATAATAAAGTTGCATAAGTTATAAGATCTTCATTACCGTGATCGCCTTCATTTCGGGAATAAAGGTTTTCAGTCTTTGTTTCTGCTTTTTCATTCTCCGCTTTTTCTATTGCTGATTTTTTCTCTTCAATTGCCTGCTTCTTTAATTGCTGCTTTGCTTCTATCAAAAACTTACTGTAGTATATCTCATATTCTTTCGCCTTAACAAGATTACTGTCAACCATTTTTCGCAATAAATGCATAATTGGTTTTTTATAATCATCAAGCGTCATTAATGGAAGCAGATCAGTCAAAATTGTTTTTGTCAGTTGCAATGAATCATATAACCCATTTAAAAATCCGCCGTCGGGAATTCCGGAATTGGTATAAACGCTCCGATAAGAATAAGTCCTGTAATTATTTTGGTAAGGGTTTTCATTTTCAAGCACCGGAGGTTCATTCGTAATTATATCTTTAAAAAGGCTAAAAGAGTACTGGGTTTTTTGAGTTAACAATCCGGCCAGAGCTGCATGCTGAAATTGCACAGTATCACCCGCTGCATAAAAAATATCTTTCAAAAGATCTGCACTTGCTTTTACAGAAATATCTCCCAATTTGCTGATAAATGAAATTTTTCTTTCGAGATATTTCTTTTCACTCCATTTAAATGAATGAATTGCTTTTGTTAAAAGAGCAAGGTCAGTCGAATCCATATCTATTTGCCATACTGAATTGATCGCCTTCTTTCTTGCAACACTATCGCTGCCAAAAAAATCATTAAAAAATATTTTTGATTTTTTTGTAAATGGATTGATGATATTTAACGTATCAGCAGGTACAAAATTTTGAAAAAAGCTCTTTACAAAACTTGAAGGCTGTGAAAGAGTGTCCGTTTGAGTTGTTAATTGAAAATGCAGCCCATCCTTATAGAATGTTTTGGTTAAAATTGCCCGGCTGCTATTAGTGTCAGTAACAACCTGCTCCATCACTTTCATTCCGTTTGGTAAGGGGGATTTTTTTTCACTCCGTATAACCCATGTTGTATCAAAGCCCGGCAAAAACAAGTATTTATTATCTCGTAGCAAGCTACTGTCAACATATTCATACTTTGATGTACGGGCAAAACTGATATATACTACTTCGCCTGTTGTATCATTCCTTACAAGACGGGTTTTATAATCATCTTTTGTAAGACTAAAATAGCTTTCACCATCGTCGTTGTCTGAAATATAGGAGTCTTCATCAGGTATATCAAGCTTATTTTTTTTCTCTTCGGGGAACCAGGATGTGATCACAGAAAAATACATTGCAGTATCTTTTCTTTCCTTCATTTCCTTGTAATCAAATGGCGTGATCTCAAAAGAGTTGAAAAATTTTTCAGCGCTAGTGTTTTCTTTTTTTCCATGTACGACCAGCGTATAATAGTGAGGACCCTGAATGAGGAATCTTGTAAGAATTGCGGAACCGTCTTTATGCATATACTTGCAATCAAGTGTAGGATATCCTTTATACACAAGAAGTTTGCGACTAATATTTTTTTCAATATAATCGGCCGATCCAAAACTTTCATCCATTAACGCAAGATCAAAAGTATCTTCTTCGGCAAACCTGTAGTTATGAATATCTGTTCTTATTACAGAAAAATGCTGACCACTTGCTTTCTCTTCAGCATCGTACTGCACATTATCTCCAAATGATTCATAAGGCTGTTGAGGAAAATCAATAGAAAAGCCACCATAATTGGGTTGAAATTTTTTCCACCCGCCATTCTTAAATTCTTTTAATTGAATACTATTGAAGAATTTTTTTGCTTCATCGCCATTTTTAATATAATCACCATTGCCGCCCATTTTAAAAAAAATAACTTCAAAAGGTGTGATGAAAATATTATAGCGATTATAATCACCTCTTCTTGTACGGCTGGTGATATCGTATCCTTTATAACCGCCTTTTGTGATCTCTGTTTTATTTAAAATTTTACCGGGAACATTTTCATACAGTAAGCTATCAATTTTTTTTGCAACAACATCAGTGTTATGGCCCCAATAAAGACTATTTGTTTTTACTCTTGTTACCATGTAAAAACTTCCATTAGCCATATCAGCATATTGTTGCTGATCGAACAAGAAGCTTTCGCCGAAACGATAGAATTTTCCCGGAATATCTACCTTATAAAACCCATCATCGGCAGTTTGAGTTGAAAATGTTATCGGCACACCGAACTTTCTAACCGCATCTTTTTGTTTACTGTCTCTTGTACCCATAAATATTGGCCGAAGCTTATATCCTTTTCTTCTCAGCAACTCAATCACCCCCCTATTACCGGGAAGATGCGCCGCTCCAACTCCAACAAACAATGTTGATCTCTTAAGAATTGAATCAATTGAATTTGCCTGTATCTCATTTCTGCGATAAAGAAATTTTTCATCAAAGGCATCCGACTGACTATTTAACTTGTTAATGGAGTCAAGCTGATCCAAGTTGCCCGCACGGTATGCTTCCTGCAACCTGGCAGGCGAAAACTCTTCATCATAATCAAAACTTTTTTCCTTTTTGTTTTTCTCTTTTGCTGCATCACGAAATGCTTCCGCCATTAATTTCATGCTTTGCTCATATTGCTCCACACCGGCAACTTTTTTCCCTAACTTTTTTCCGGTTTGATAAATATAAAGATCGAGGTAAGTGTCTTCCTCAAAATCACTATTGTTATCAGACTGGCTGCGATAAAGTAAATTGTTGATCATAGATGGCTTACTGAACATAGCCACCTCCAATTTTTTTTCATATTTGCCGAAACGTAGAGTTCTGATATTAAAAAAATCATTCGGCATCTCATTCATTATCCCCGGATTGAAACCGTAGCGGTAATTAGGAGAACCCATGTCATAATTATTCATATCCTCCTGCCATGTTTCAGGATTTGTTTCGAGAGCCACAACGTCTGAATTTTTAATGGCGAGGTAAAATGAATCCGCCAGGTTAAAAGCAATCTTGCTGCTGACATGCATGGTCCCAAATAAGTAGGAAGGTTTTGTCAGACCATTGCCACTGATCTCCCAAAACAGGCTGGGGTATTTTTTTGCTTTGGCTTTTGAGGGCCCCTGGCTCTGCGCACAAAAATAAAATAGCACGGTTACTGCTAGGATAAAATATCTCTTCATAAAGTAGTTGATGGTCCTGTTTTTAATAGTTCAAGATGCTCAATGTCTCTGAATGCATAAAATTAATCAAATATGCTGGTGTGGGGGCCTGTGGACAATGCCTAAAGAATGTGAAAAATTATTAATGGAAAAAAAGCCAAAACCGCTACCTTTGCCCACTTTATAACTGAGTGAACCGCCCGGCGCCGTAAGGCCGGATGGGAATCAAACCTCCCTTCGTAGTATCTGCTCCCGGACAGTCACCAGTAAAATTAATAAACTCAAGTCCAATAGTCCCGCTAACACGGGATCAAGCTAATGAAACTCAATCGCCAGCCTGGCAAAGCTAAATCAGGGTTCGGAACGATGAACGGAGCGTCGCAACAAAAGATGCACGGAGATTCAAAAGCTGGCAAACAAAAAAAATAAATTAAGCCCATGAAGCTCTCGCAATTCCGTTTCGACCTCCCTTTAAATCTTATCGCTCAGAATCCGACCAAAAGACGTGAAGATGCCCGCATGATGGTAGTTCATCGTCATACCGGCCAGATCGAGAACAAACATTTTCGCGACATCATGGATTATTTTGATGACAAGGATGTGTTCGTTGTAAATAACACAAAAGTATTTCCAGCAAGAATGTATGGCCGTAAGGAAAAAACCGGAGCCAAGATTGAAGTGTTCTTGCTTCGTGAACTGAATAAACCCAATCGTCTTTGGGATGTGATCGTTGATCCTGCAAGGAAGATCCGTGTGGGTAATAAGCTCTATTTTGGCGACAATGAGGAATTGGTAGCTGAAGTAATTGACAACACCACCAGCCGCGGCAGAACGATCCGTTTTCTTTGGGAAGATTCTGAAGAATCATTCCGCGGTATGCTGGAGAAATTAGGTGAAACACCGTTACCGAAATATATTAAGCGTAAACCGGATGAAGAAGATAAGGAACGTTATCAAACCGTTTATGCAAAACACGAAGGTGCCGTTGCAGCACCAACAGCTGGTTTGCATTTTAGCCGTGAGCTGATCAAGCGTCTTGAAATAAAAGGTATTCGTTTTGCTGAGGTTACTTTGCATACTGGCTTGGGAACATTCAGACCAATTGAAGTAGAAGATCTGAGCAAGCATAAAATGGATGCTGAATATTACAGGATAGAAGAAGATGCTTGCAAAATTGTAAACCGTGCAAAGGAATACGGTCATCGTATTTGCTCTGTCGGTACAACAACTATGAGAGCTGTCGAATCTTCTTTTACCGCACAAAAATTATTGAAACCTTCAGAGGGTTGGACGAATATGTTTATTCACCCACCTTATGAATTTAATATTGCCGATGCGCTGGTTACTAACTTTCATTTACCAAAAACCAGTTTGCTGATCATGACTTGTGCTTTTGCAGGATATGATCTGATAATGGAAGCATACAAAAAAGCCATTAAGGATAAATATCGCTTTTTTAGTTATGGTGATGCCTTGTTGATCGTATAGAAAATCTTTATTGAATAAAAGTAAACCCCGCTGTAGTGGGGTTTTTTTATTGAAATATTTTTAAATGGAGGTTTTAAATTAAGTTTACCCTACTAAAAGGCAATTATTACCTCCATGAAACGGTTATCTTTTTCTGTGCTACTTTTTATCCTAGCCTTAAACCTCTATTCGCAACAGACACCGGCAAATGCATTAAAAAAATTACATGACGATTACCGCCAGGAAAAGATCTATCTATGGTATAATAAATCAGCGTATGTAGCAGGCGAAACGATCTGGTTCAAAGGCTATGTATTTTCCGGGTATAACCTGTCACTTATTTCTACTACTGTTTACCTGGAGTTATATGACGCTAACAAAAAACTGATCAGTAATAAATTTTTTCCGTTGCTATCCGGAGTGGCCGAAGGAAGCTTTGATCTTGACAATAAGCTTGATGAAGGAATTTATTATATACGGGCATATACAGAATGGATGCTAAATTTTGATGAATCTCTTCAGTACATACATCCAATTCGTGTCTATAATCCCTCATCCTCAAAAAAGCTGACATTAAATAATGCTCTGTGGAAAGCAGGCGCATTTCCTGAAGGCGGGTCTCTTATTGAAGGTATTGAAACTAAAGTATCGGTACGTCGTTTCTCAACCTCTTTACTTGATAATAAATGGAACGGATATCTATATGATGAAAGTAATCCTACAATAAAGATAAAAGAGTTCACATCGTTTGATGAGAATGCTGGAATTTTCAGCTTTACCCCGGAAGCAAACAAAAAATATCAAGTGCTTGTTTCTGATCAGTATGGAAATAACCAGCTATGTTCATTACCGGTTGTAAATACCAGCGGAGTAAAAATATCTGTTGAAGACGAAGGTGACTTTATTGCTTACAAATTAAAATTTCAAAATATTCCTGGTAATGGAAATGGTTATAGCATTGTTGGACAGATGCAGCATCAATTGGCTTACCAGGCATTTTTTAAGGGAGAATCCTCCGAAGTTTCGGCGAAAATTCCAACAGTTGAGATAGGCAACGGCATTCTTCATCTTACTCTTTTTGATCCATTAAATAATCCAGTAGCAGAAAGACTTGTATTCGTTAACCACCATAAGCTTGAATATGATAGCTCAGGCGTGTTGGACCCTGATCTTTCTATATCCAGAAGAGCGGTGTCGGATATGCAAATAAAAGTAGATTCATTAAACTGGATCAGTTATTCAGTTTCTATTACTGAAGCAAATGCACCTTCCTCTGTAGAGGAAGAAAATATTTTAAGTGCTTTATGGCTAACTTCTGATATCGGTACTCCAATACAAAATGCCATAAGCTATTTCAGAGATATTGATAATAATAAAGTTGAAGCACTTGATGCAATTATGATCTCCGAAAAATGGCAACGTTTCAAGTGGACTGAAATTCTCAATAATAAATATCCTGTTATTACTCATTACCCCCTTCCTTTTCTCTCATATACAGGCAGAGTGACAAAAGGAAAAAAGATAAGACCCGGTGAAGAGGTAAATCTGATTCTTCATTTTCCTGATTCTTCCAGCAAAGTAATACTTGCTAAAACTGACAGCGTCGGAAATATTTATTTTGATGATCTCATTTTCTATGATGAACTGAAGATATTTTATCAATTAAATAATAAAAAAAATAATGCCAGTTGGGTAGACGTAGACTTTGAAAGAAATAATAAATTTATCCCTTATTCATTACCCTTTCCCCAAACAGCTTATCTTTTTGCTCCTGCCAACTCGCAAAATACCACACCAACCTGGGTAACGAACTCTTCGAATAACTTAAAAACACAAAGAGAGCTCGATAAAAAATTCAAGACTTTGCAAGAAGTAGTGATCAGTTCAAAACTAAAATCTCCGAAAGAACTGTTGAACGAACAGCTTAGCTCAGGTCGCTTTAAAACACAAAGTGAAACTATTTTCGACTTTGTGAACGAGAATCAAACTGCTGCAATGATGTATTCGAATATTTTACAATGGTTGAACGGACGGGTTCCCGGTTTTAGTGTTGTAAATGTCAATGGAGTTCTTGTGCCTGGTATCCGCGGATCGCAGGCGGTCGTATTCGTTGATGAAATAAGGACCGATCCAAGTTATCTGGACGCAATTCCAATTAGTGAAATTGCAATGATCAAAGTGATCAGAGGCAGCGCTTATGCTTTGCAAGCTGGCGTTTTAGGGGGTGGTATCATTGCCGTTTACACTTATAGAATGGGGGTGCGCATTCCGCAAAAAAAAATACCATCGCTTCCTAACAATAAGATCATAGGTTATGATACAGTAAAGAAATTCTTTTTGCCTGATTATGAAAACAAAGACATTCCGCAACCTGAAGTTGATAGCCGTGAACAATTGCTATGGCAAACATTGTTATTTCCTTCGGATATTCCTGACAGATCAACGGTTATTTTTTCCAATAATGACAATCCAAAACAATTCAGAATAATTGTTCAGGGTATTACAGATAAAGGATTTCCTGTCTATTATGAAAAGATCATAGATCCATTGCAGCGGATTTTTTAATCAATTGTGCATTTCTTCTACTCATTGCATCTTTCTCGTGTTAACATCTTAACTATCCACTAACAGCATCATTTCGTAACTTTATAGGGAGGAGGAATAGATCATGAAAAAGGGGTTTTTAATAATAGCACTTTTTACAATTGGACTTTCCGCAGTTGCACAGGTCAATCTTTCAAAAAGTTCAAAAAGCCGTAAAGAAATTCTAAATGAACAATATGCCAGCGGCATGTTCAAAAACGCTGAAGGAACTATTATCGATGTAGAAAATGAAAATGTTCATGCTTATTTGAATATCCTTGATTGGTTGAATGGGCGAGTTGCAGGGTTACAGATCTATATTTCAAGAAGTGGCACAAGAGTTCCGGTTATTCGTGGATCAGCTGCCACAATTTTTGTAGATGAAATGCGAATGGATCCATCGTATCTAAATGTACTTTCCGTTAATGATATTGCAATGATCAAAGTGATCAAAGGACCATTTGTAGGAGCTATTGGTAACGGAGGTGGCGGAACGATCGCTATCTATACTATTAGAGCTGTTGATGAAGAAGAGGAAGAAGATTCAAAATAATATTACCACATCTTAATCCAGTCCAAACATTCCCTTATTCAATTGTTGAAGGATCTGTGTTTTATCCTTTGCAGAAACAAGCAGTGAAATATTATGCGGGCTGCCCCCATAAGCGACCATACGAACAGGAATATTTACAATTGAGCCAAACAGTTTTTTGATCATATCTCTTGTTTGCGATATCTCATTTCCCACAACAGAAATAATTGCCTGGTCTTTATCAACTTCAATTGTTCCAAATGGTTCAAGTTCTTTTAAAATTTCTTTTAGCTGAGTAGTATTATCAATTGTCAATGAAACTGCAACTTCGGAAGTAGTGATCATATCTATCGGCGTACGATATTTTTCAAACACTTCAAATATTTTTCTTAAAAAACCATAAGCCAATAACATTCGGCTACTCTTTATACGGATCGCAGTGATATTATCTTTTGCGGCAACCGCCTTCACTCCTACAGATTCAGCTACTTCACAGATCGTCGTTCCTTTTGCTTCAGGCTGCATGGTGTTCAATAGCTTGACTGGTACTTTATACATTTGCGCAGGCCAAATAGATGCAGGGTGCAGGATCTTCGCACCGAAATATGCAAGCTCGGCTGCTTCTTCAAAACTCAATTGCTCAACAGGTACCGTCTTTTTTACAATTCGCGGATCATTATTATGCATGCCGTCAATATCCGTCCATATTTCACAAACACTTGCATTGATGGCTGCTGCGATCAATGATGCCGTATAATCGCTTCCTCCACGTTTCAGATTATCCACTTCACCTCTTGCATTGCGACAGATATAACCTTGCGTAACAAAAAGTTTTTTTGCACTATGTTGTTTCAGCAGTTGAGACAGTTTTATTTTAATGCTTCCGATCTGCGGTTCATCATAACTATCAATACTCATAAACTCCAATGCAGGCAGCAACTCATGATCAACTCCGGCTTCTTCCAGGTAAACACTAAATAATTTTGTAGAAAGCAACTCACCTTGCGCAAGAATATCTTTACTCAATGCTTCGCTAAAAGAAATTTTTAAAATGATATTTAGGAATTCAAAATGTTCAGCAACGATCGCTTTTGCTTTTTCAAGAGATGCCGGCTTCTTCACCAGCTTTGAAATAAAATCATTGTAATGCGCTTCCAGTTTTGCGATCTCTTGTTTTGCCAATGTTCTTTCACCTTTTGCAATATAATCACCGATGGTCACCAAAGCATTCGTAGTGCCGCTTAGTGCACTCAACACAACAATAACTGGTTCATCGCCTCTTGTTACAAGCTCTGCAACCTGGAACATTCGTTCAGGTTTACCTACTGATGTACCACCGAACTTCATTATTTTCATAAATACTCCTAGAAATTTTTAAGGCTGCAAAGATAGGCTTGTAGCGGATTAAAACTTGTTTGAATTGTGATATAATTGTCAGCTTTGTGCTACTATCTAAACGACGAGTGTTATGGTTAAAACTTTACGTCAAACTTTTCACCGAGAAATTTCAAATCTTCAATAACCGGTTTCAATAAAGGAATTCCATTTTTCATTCTCTCAAGTTCCATTTCCCGTTCGGGATCTCCGGGTATCAATACACTTTCTTCGCCTTTTATAGTTTTTGCAGATCGGAATCTTTTTATCCATTTATCCATGTGCATTTTAAAATCATCAGCGGGTCTGAATGCATCAATTCTCATAGCACCAAAGAAATGACCAATCCCTTTTCCAGGTTGTTCATCTGGCATAGGAACATAAGCGGGAAATGGTGGTACCCATGGGCCATAATTAGCGCCGCTTAGGACAGCCGAAAAAATATCAACAATTGCACCGAGTGCATAGCCTTTATGACTACCATGTTCTCTATCTCCACCCAATGGTAATAAAGCGCCACCGGCTTTCAACTCATGTGGATCAGTAGAAGGTTTCCCTTCTTTAGTCTGTATCCAACCTAAAGGGGCTACTCCACTTTTTCGTTGTAGTATTTCCAATTTACCATTGGCAGCAGTTGTAGTAGCAAGGTCAGCCACAAACGGTGGTTCTTCTCCCGCAGGTATCACTACACAAATTGGATTTGTGCCTAATAATCTTTCAACAGAAAATGTTGGTGATACCAATGGACTTGCATTAGTAAATGCAATACCGATCATATCATGTTCCAGCGCCATCATTGCATGATAGCCTGCAATACCAAAGTGATTACTGTTTTGAACACTTACCCAACCTGTGCCCACATTCTTCGCTTTATCAATCGCAACCTGCATTGAAAACGGAGCAACGACCAAACCTAAACCACTATCGCCATCTATAACAGCGGTTGATGGAGTTTCATGAATGATCTTCAATACAGGATTTGTATTTATTCTTTTTACTTCCCAAAGTCTTACATAACCACTCAATCTTGCCACGCCATGCGAATCTATACCACGCAGATCGGCAGACAAAAGAACTTTTGCTGATGTAGAGGCATGTTCTTCACTGCACCCTATTTTTTGAAGAATATCTTTGGTAAACTCTAATAGTTGATGATAAGAATACTTTTGTTCTGACATGAGGCAAAGAAACGATAATCCTGTTGAATAAAATTACCGGTTCCTTCGCCTACCTCTCTGCCGCTACTATCATTGCTGAAAGAATTGTTATTGTACAAGTGAGTGTCACAACAGGTGATCAAAGTAGCAATGCAGCCCGGAACACAAACTCTTACACAGTCGCCAACTGCATCTTCTCCGGATTCCAATTAATAACTTTTTTCTGAAAATAACTGTCATTAGCAGCAAGACATGGAGCCGCTGCACGAAAACCGACTATCGGATCTTCAATAACAGGTTTATTATTTCTTATACCCTCAAAAAAATTTGTGAAATGCTCAAGATGATCATTATTATCCGCTGGAGCTGAATATTGCACGGATTGTTTTGTAATACGTTTCTTATCATCGGCAGACCATTTGTCATTGTAGCGTTTCATCAATTCATCCTGCATTGCCTGCGGATAAGTCGATAATGAATCCCAACCGCCAATACCGGGAGCTTTTGGCATTAGACTATAAGCAATGCGAACACCATTACCTGTTTTTTCCATTACACCTTCACTGCCGATATAGCGAACAACACCACGATCGCCACCACCGCTAATAAAATTAACCCGAAGCATTGTTTGAAAGGCCGGATGTTCTCTTGTTTCGGGATAATCCATAATGGCCACCATCACATCGGGTACATCACGACCGTCTTTCCAATAAGCCAATTGTCCTGTTGAAACAATTTTATGCGGTCCCATTGAGCCAGTGATATAATGTATGCCCGTGAGCAAGTGAACAAACAGGTCACCCGACATGCCCGTACCAAAATCTTTATAATTGCGCCACCAGAAAAATTTCTTTGCATCATATTTTGGTTTTGAATTCATCATTGAAACATAACGATCCCAATCAATTGTTTGCGGCGATTCATCAATTGGAAAAGTATATTGCCATGCACCAATTGCACTTTGACGATCATAAGTAGCTTCAATACAATTCAATTGACCGATCTCACCCGCTTTGAAAAGTTCTCTGGCTTTTGTGAAGCTGGCGCCACTGATGCCCTGACTACCTACCTGCATTATCTTACCCGACTTTTTCCATGCATTGATCACTTCCTGTCCCTGGTTGAGTTTATGAACCATCGGCTTTTCGCAATAAACATTTTTTCCTTTGTTTAATGCATCAATTGAGATACGTGAATGCCAGTTGTCACTTGTGGCGATGATGACTGCATCAATATCTTTCTTCTCCAGTATTTCTCTATAATCTCTTGTTGTAAAAAGATCTTTATTGTATTGTTCTTTCATTCTTTCAAGCCGGCCGGTATAGAGGTCACAGGCGGCCACCAATTCCACTCCCGGAACTTTTAAAGCACTATCAAGGTCATTATGTCCCATAATGCCGGTACCAATAACAGCAAGCCTTATTTTATCGTTTGAAGAAATTTTTCTTTCCCAGGGAATTATTCTTTTCTCATAATTTTCTTCTGCAAGAAGTTTGGAAACACTGCCACTACCAACTAACAATGCTGTGCTGCTGAGATTTTGCAAAAACTTTCGGCGTGATGACATAAAGATCAGTTTTAATTTGTGAGACACTCAAGTTAAGAAAAGTTATAAAATAATAATGCCCCCGTTTCCGGAGGCATTATATAAACATTTCGATCATCAATTAGAACGGAAGATCATCACTTGATTCAGTCATATCGCCTCCTGATGTTGCAGAAGCCATAGCTGGCGAAGAAGAACTAACAGCATTGCTGTCGCCTTTGCCACCGAGCAATTGAATGTCACGAACTCTCAATGAAAGAGATGAACCGGGAGTTCCATCATTTCGCTGGAATGAACGAGCTTCAGGTGTTCCTTCTACATACACCTGTTTTCCTTTTGTAAGATAAGGAGAGACAGCTGTTTTGTCGGTCCAGTAAGCACAATCAACCCAGGTTGTTTTTTCCTGGTTGTTGCCTTGTGAATCACGATACTTTTCTGTGTGTGCAACGGTAAAGTTGATAACATTTTTACCATTAACTGTGTTAACCACGCAATCTTTGCCGAGGTTTCCAATAACTTGTAACTTAATCATAGTGCTCAAATTTAAATCGTACTTAAAAATTATTAACGAGTGCAATTTAAGGTTATTTAAGGACCGAAGTCAATACCACGTTCGTGGTAATTTTTTTATGTGCCAGACTTGGGGATAACTATTTGGCTTTAGTTGCGTCGCACTCTTGTGCTGTAACAATTCTATTCAACTTTCGTGAATGCTGAGTGGCTAATTGGTGAATCGAGTTCACTTTGACCACTCATCATTGCTATTGACGAAATTTATTCTTCAGTTCTTGCACTCGCCGCATCAATTATTCTTCCAAAGAAAATTGCATTCATAAAAAGTTTGCTGCCGCCTAACCAGTATGCACGGAAATTTGGATTGTCTGCAATGTTTATTACTCTTCCGCTGCCAACAGTATTTACAATAACAGCTGCTGAATTTTTTATTGCATCTAAATTTTCCCGGCTTACCCAACCGCTTTGCAATGGCTTGCTTCCATAATAAAAAGGAGTTGCATAAGGATTCTTACTTTTCTCCATAAAAACTCTATTAGCCTTAAACAAGCTGATCGTCTTTTGGTTATAACCATAAGTAAGAGGATGTGCAAGATCTGCATCAGCGCCAAAGATGGCTCCGAATATTTGCTGTGCTCCATCTATTTGTTCCCGATCAGTATACGTTAGTTTTTGTGTACTATCAACAGGAGCTTTTGCCCTTTTAAATTTCACATCATTGATACCATTTTGCGCAGCCCAGCTTACTGCTTCTTCTGTTAATATTAATACGCCGCCAGCCTGCACCCATGCTTTCAATTTATCCTTATTCAGATCAGTATAGCTACCGCCAACCATAATGATCGTATTATATTTATTTACATCAACACGATTAAAGACAGATACCTCAAGATGAGTCGCGGGAATATTCATCCGCTGATCAAGCATATGCCATGCTTCACCAGCATCTGTTGGATTTACTCCCGGACCAACGATCATTGCGACGTTTGGCTTTGTAACGTTCGCAAATCGGTTACTGCCAAGATCGCTACCCGTATTTACATTGCCAGTTGTTATTGCATAAATTTTTAAACGGTATTTTTCTACCAATGCACTTACTCTAGTTGCTAAAATTTCAGCATTATCTTTTTGTTGATTTACCGGAATAAGGATCGTTCCGTAATCAAATTTTTTATTTGCCCCTGCTACCTGCATCTCAAAAGCATTAGTTGCCACTTTTATAACAAGACCTGCAGTTAGCATTTCATTCACTGCAGCGGGTGCGTATAGTTCATCCCATTCAAGCAGGTAAGCATAATTTGATTTACCACCCACTACTTCACCTTTTGGAAAATTTAGTAACTCAACTTTTACTCCCAAACTTGAAGCAGTTGTTATTTCTTTATAAGGCAACCCAAATGCAAGTGGCATTGTCCATGCAGTGATGTCATAAAACAAACTGTCTTTATACTCAAGAGTTTTATCAAAAATTCCTCTTATTAAACTATGCTGTGGTTGATCAAGAGAAACAATAAATGCTGAATTTTTATCAAAATCTTTATCACTCCATCCATCGGGTAATTCATTGATCACAATTTGATGCCGTTTGAGCATTGTTGCAAACTCAAAAGTTTTTGCTTTATCATTTTTATCACCAAATACATAAGCTTTAGTTGCAAAAGCTCCTGCACGATCAGAAGATTTTTTAAAAAAGTCCCTCTGGTATTCTAAAAATTCTTTGCGCAATGCTTTTGCACCTTCTAATGTTGAAAGGGCTGTTACAAACTGGTTTCTTATTGTAAAAGGAAAACTTAATAATCCATTTGATGTTTGTTGCAAATGACCTCTTGAGCTTGCCTGCTCAAACAAAATCCCAATGCATCCTTGCACATCAGGATAAGTAGAGCCTTTGCCATAATAAAAATCATCATAATTCTCTTTTGTGAAATAAAGAGAACCGATGCGATCAAGAAATGCAGCATGAAATTTTCCAAGCTTACCTGTAAGTTCCTGATTCTTTTCTGGCGTCAATGGATTTACTCTTGATGGTACCCCCGGTTGAAAAAAGAATGTCGCATTGCTTCCCTGCTCATGATGATCAGTGAGAATATTTGGTTTCCATTTATGAAACCATGTCAATCTGTTTTGACTTTCCACATGCACTGCAGGCAACCAGTCACGATTAAGATCAAACCAATAATGGTTAAAGCGACCACCGGGCCACACTTCATTAAACTCTCTTGAGTTAGGATCACTCACCAAATTTTTACTTTTATGCTGATTGGCCCATGTAGAAAATCTTTGCAACCCATCCGGGTTAAATGAGGGATCAAACAACACAACAACATTATCGAGTAACTCATCAATTTGTTTTCCCTGTGCTGCTGCGAGATAATATGCAGTTAGCAAGCTTGCATTAGCGCCGCTTGATTCATTGCCATGTATTGAATGCCCGATCCAAACAACGATTGGCATATTATCAATATTAGCTGATGAAGATTGTGAAGGATCAGTGAGCTTTACATGTTGCTGTCTTATTTCTTCAAGTCGTTGCTGATTTTTTGAAGAAGTGATGATCAATAAAACCTGCGGCCGGCCCTCATAAGTTAAACCCATTGTTTCCAGCTTCACTCTTTCAGGCGCTGCTACAGCAATCGCTTTCATATAATTTACCAAACGGTCATGAGTGATATGCCACTCTCCCACTTCATGATAAATAATATCTTTTGGTTTTGGAATGGAAGCGTTGTAAGTAACAGAATCAGGTAAATAATATTTTAGATCCTGGGCCTGAAAGCAAATACTAATGAACAACAAACAAAGTGCTAATAAAAATTTTCTCATAGCGTTAGTTAAAATTAGGAGGGAAAGATAAGGACAATAGCGATAAAAAAAACTGCCCCTAAGAATCGGGGCAGTTTAATCAAAGCCTGTACCTGGTTAATCAGAAAGTTTTATCAATGTCAGTTGCTTGGTCTTGCGACCCTGTAATATTCTTACAGCATAAGTTCCACTTATATACTTATCACCAATTGTTATTAGCTGCCCTGCATTTGTGATCCTTGTTTCGATCACTCTTCCGAGCATATCTGTTACAAATAATTTTACAGGCTCTTTCAGATCATTACTGTTTACAACAATTCTGAAATTTGTACTGCTTGGGTTTGGCATTACAGTCACCTTCAGATCTTCGCCAGGTGCTTTAGTTTTTTCAACAGTTGTGGATCTATCCACTTCTGGCGTTGAAGATTCCGTACTAGTATTATTGGTCAAGGTTAGAGGTTCACTTGTAGTGCCACCTACCACAACATCACCACTACTCAAAACAAGTTTAGTAGTTTTTGTTCCCTCCCAGTTGCTTGAATGAAAAACCTGATTGCCAGGAATCCAAACCGTAATGCCATATTTATCATTAACCCCTGTTTCAGTTGCATCAGTAATGATCACTTGCATGGTACTGTTGCCGGTTCCCGCTACTGTTACAGGAGCTAAAGGATCAGTGACATCTGTTACATTACACTTACCAATGAACACCGCTGTTTTCATTCCTCCTTCCGATGCATCATTCATATTAACAACGAGGCTCGTCATTGAATTACCTTTTACCTGGTAAAGACGAACAACATCATTTACTTTTCTGCGGAATATATAACTAATGTTGCCCTGCAGATTTGTATTCTTCTTATTGTATTTTACATTGAAACCGAAATTTGCTCTTCTTCCCTCATCTGCAGGCATAATTCCCACTGATCTATTTGTTGACTCTATATAGCCTCCGCCAGTTATAAATTCGCCCTGCGGTTTATAGACATTGATAATGCTTTGCCCATTGTCAGAACATTCCTGGTTAATTTGATAATAACCAGAGATACGATAATTGAAGTTCAAAGTAGATCCATCACCAGTGAAATCGATGGTTGCTGTATATGTTGCATTTCCTATAGTTTTTGCAGCATTCAATACCTGTATAGGAACAGTGATCCAGCCACTACCATAATTAAATTCAACCTTAGCCTTTGTTACATCACCTGCATTTCCATCTGTGGCATCTGCTATTCCAACACTCATTAACACTTTTGCCGAGCTGTTAGTTTTTGACAACACGCTTGCCTTAACTGATAGCTGTCCATTATACTTTGAACACAGATCTTCTGGTTTTATGTCAAATGGAGTGGATGCTGAAGATGCACAATACACACCATCACCCACAAAGCTGAATCCGATGGTATATGCAGGTGCCGGATCCTGGTTAAGCACCAATGTTCCATCAGCTATACCACTTAAATTGGTCCCTTGTCCGATGCCACCATAAGTATCACTTGCTGATTGAGCACCAAGAGTAAACGTTACCGTTTTATCAGCGATCGCAACGCCTGGTAACCCATCAGTGATATCATACAATGTTGCAGAAAGATTTAGAAGATCTGAATATTGACCTTGTGTAACACCATTGTATACAAGTTTTGTGATCCTTCTCTTAACTGTGACGGTTGCAGAACAAGTCGAACTATTACCTGCTCCATCTGTGGCGGTCAACACCACGTTGAATGTTTTTTCACAAGCGTTACCAAGATCATTAGAATTAAACGAAGCTCTGTTAACTGAAAAGCTTAGTGAAGATTGACAATTATCGGTAGAGTTATTATTTATTTGTGCGCCAGAAAGATTTACCAAACCATTTGTTCCTAAGTGTAATGTTATGTTTTTGCAATTAGCAACGGGCTTTTCACTATCTTTTGCAGTAAGAATAACAGTGCACGAAGAAGAATAACCATTTGCATCTGTTGCAATAACTGTAACATTATATGTACCATTATTCACTCCACTCAAAGAGGTACCTGCCGCCGGATTTTGCGAGAAGTTTGTATTGCTGCAATTGTTCGTTGATGTCAAACCAACAGTAAGGTCTGGCACAACAAATTTGCAATTGCCGATCAGATTTACTTGTCGATTAGATGGACATGTGAATATTGGCGTTCCCGGGTGAACTGAATTTACATTGTCATTGCAATCCGTATTATTGGTTGAATATCCCACAGGCGCAGTGGCTGAGCAAAGCATAGCTATTGCTGTGGAACCATAACCATCTTTATCTCCATCAACATAATATTGAATGGGAGAATGAATGGCAGCATTACCGTCATCACAATCGCCAAGCTGCTGGTTTGTTTTTTGCACATATCCTGGTTGGAAAATAAAAAAGCATCCTGTGTATGGTTCGCCAATATAGTATCCATCACCATCAGCATCTTTTACCCAAACAGTTTCCGGATTATATGTTGCATCATTGTCATTACAATCCTGCCCTTTTGAATTATTGATATAGTTCCTTCCATCCTGAGGAGCAGCACATGAGGGTAATACAATGTATAATTTTTCGTGATAGCCGTCGCCATCTACATCTAATAACCAAATGGTTTCAGGGTTGATGTTGGCATCATTGTCATTACAATCGCCCGGCAGTTCATCGCTCTTAACAACGTACCCTTCACCCGGTGCCTCACAGGCTGTCACCGGCTCGCCAGGGTAATAACCATCGCCATCCTTATCAATCACCCACTGTGAAGGATCAGAACAAGCATATGGTGATTCATAAGCACCCATATCGATCTGGAAAATTATACGTGGTTTACCTTCGATATCTGTTTGTTCATTGTTGATAATAGTGTAATTAATCGGAGCAAAATTATAAGCACCAGCATTAATGGCCGGCGATCCTGGTTGCAAACGCAAATTGCCATTTGCTTCGTCTACAAAAAGAGGATCACTATTGATATTACCGATACCTGGCCATTGCGAAGCATTTTGTATGTATGAAAAGGCTACCAAAGGCGAGCCGCCGTCCATTGCCGGGCTTGTACCGCGAACTATTGAATTGATAATTGTCGGAAATGCTGAACCTGTATTACGGATGATGATAAAGTCGCTGCCGGTGATGGCATTATCGGCTATCGAACAGTTCACAAAACGGGGAGATGCGTTATCATTCCAGATAACACCGTTACCAATAATGGTGGTATTACCCGTAATCACACAGTTTATGTACTCTGGCATAGAACTCACGTTGGCAATAGCTGCTCCATAATTTCCCATATTGTTCCTGAAGGTGCAGTTCCTGATTTGTACCGCACTGGTACAGTTCAGCACAAGAAGACCAACACCTCTTCCCTTATTTAGAGGAACTACAATATTTGAATAGCCATCCTGGATAGTAAAACCGTCCAGCACAAATGGAGTATTGATATTATCAAGCACCATCAAATTAGTGTAATTATTGAAGTGGTTAAAATCCTGCTGAACATCCCCACTCAAAATACTCGGTGGAGCAGAAAGAGTACGTTGAGAAAGCAGGATTTCAGTACCCACAAAACCGCCATAAATAGCCAGGCCGCCTCTTGGTTGAAAAGAATTATTAACTGTACCGCCTTCATCTGGATAGTAAGAGCCACCTGCTACCCATATTTGTGTTACAGTATTACAGCGACGGGCAACTTCCAATGCATCCTGCAAGTATTTGAATGCCCTTGCCCAACTGGTTCCGTCCTGAGTTCCTGTATTAGCGGCATTCACATAAATGATACCGCTTGTTGGACAACAATAGGTTTCATCGATCTGAAAGTCACAATCATCATCTACTCCATTACAGAATTCGGCAGCACCGGGATGGATATTTCCATTATTATCGTTGCAATCGTTGATGGAAAGAAGTTCAAAAAAATTAAAATATCCCGCCGGTCTTTTGCAAGCTCGTATCATAGCAGCGAGGTTACCATGTCTGTCACCATCGACATCCGGATACCAATCCAGCAAAATAGTAGCATCCGGATCAGTATCATCACAATCAATTATTCCGCCGCCATTGGGGAGAAAAATATAACCAGTAGGTTGCACACAGGCGTATTTATAATTTCCAGTAGTCAGTCCATCACCATCGTGGTCTTCATACCAGGTTGCCGGATAAATCGCAGGGTCGTTGTCTTTGCAGTCTTCCACAAGGCCTTTCAATTGGTTTTTTGTTTTGTAAAATCCACCCGGAGGTACCTGGCATTGGACAAATTCCGGGGTACTATTTAAAGGAAATCCATCGCCATCGCCATCGAGATACCATTCCTGGTTTGTATTTGATAGTGGATCCTGGTCGTCGCAATCATTTTCAAGTAATCTGGGCCAACAATTATTCAAACTAAAAAGAGACTTGTAGTTGCTTCCGGCTGGTGGCCCCCAATGCGAAAAAATATAATTATTGACATCAAGAGGAAAACCATCATCATCATTATCGATAAAGGATACATTATAATTATATTGCCAGGGATCATCTTTAAAATCATCATTGAAGTCATATGTATTTTCCCCAGTCTGTGTCAGAACATAAGTCCCAAGACCACATCCGTAATGTGTGTCCCACGGCTCCTCGCCAGCAGCAACAAAAAAAAACAGCTCACTCTTCAATTTATATCCTTCTGGTCTTGTGCATTGTGTTCGTGTTTCCCAGGTAGTTATTCCATCATCATCCGCATCTTTATACCACACAGTAAATGGATTGATCTCACGGTTTGTATCATCACAATCGAAATCGTTATTAACTCTCGCAACACCAGTATAAATCGGGCATCCGAACCCAGCCATAGCAAATACAAAATCATTTGGATCCCCGTATCCATCTTCATCTTTATCAGCATAACATTTCATCCACCCGGTGCCCTGCGCAAATGAATTTCCAGCATTTAAAAAGCAAAATGTAATGATGCAAATTTTGAAGGCCATTGTCATGTTGCGGAGTAAAGAATTTTTCATGTCAGTTATATTTTAATGCTTGTGAATGATTCAGTGTTAATGAGATTTTCCAGATGTTGTTCAGTTTTCCCGGTTATCGAACCTGGCTCCTGTTTTTCTATCTTCTGTATTCTTTTTTCAAATACTTTGATAACAACAAGGATCAATAGCAGTGTTACAATAATGACCACGATGAAAAAAAATCTAGTTTTTGTATTTCGCATGCTAAAAATCATCAACCAGAAAATTAGATGCGGCAAGTGCGGTTTCCTATTTTTAGAGCCGACAATAGACTGACAGGCACTGTACAAAATGCTGACAGCAGGGCGACAAAAAACTGACAGCCGATGAATAAGAATTCATCTTCAGTAAGTTGAACTAGAAAAAATGTAGAATTAAATATTGATCATTATTTCTTCAAGGCTACTTTCAGGATCTATACGCAGCCGCTGACGAAGTCGCTGACGGGTTTTGTGTACACTGTCGACTGATATGCCGAGCATGGAAGCCATTTGTTTTGGCGTTAATTGCAAACGGGTAAGTGCTGCCATCCGCTGTTCAGCCAAAGTAATGTCGGGGAATTTTTCTTTTAAGTTTATAAAAAAGCCGGGATAAATTTTTTCAAAAAGAGATTTGAACTTACTCCAGTCTTCTTCTGTTAAGATCGTTTGATGGCTAAGCTCTGAAATTATTATATGTTGTTCCGAAGTGGTTTCTTTACCCTTTATCTGTGATTCCAGTTTTTCGATCAGGTTTGTTTTCTCGATGATGTTTTCGGTAAACATCTTTAATTGATCTTTAGCCGACGCAACTTCCTGCTGCATCATTAATTTCTCCTGTTCCATGCGCAGCTTTTCCTGTTCAGCTTTTTCTGTTTTTAATTTTTCTTTTAAGCGCTGCCTGTTAACTGCAAGCACGACAACAAGAGAAAGAACAACGATCGCCGCAATTATGACATTCCTAAGCAGTAGCTGTGATCGCTTTTCTTTATTCAGGTTTTGAATATTATAGCGGCTTGTTTCATCATTCAGTTTTGCTTTTGAAATAGCCAAACTGCTGGTAGCTACTACCTTTTCAAGTGAGTCATTGATCCGGGACCAAAGATTATTATAGAAAAAGGCGCTGTCATAATTACCCATTTCTCTGAATATCTGCGTGGCGGTATAATAGGCATTCCTTAAATAATTTGCATCCGGCCACTGTTTTAATAATTGAAATGCTTCTCTTACTTCGGCTAAGGCCGACGCTTTATTGCCCAACGCCAGGTTAGTTCTTGCAGCCCATTGTAATGAATTACCTGCATTGTCAAAGTACTCTTTTGCTTTGCTGGCATTATAATCTCCTTTTAATAAAGCATACGCTGTATCATATTTTCCCTGGGCATAAAATATCTGTCCTATATTTCCCGAAACGATCCCTGTCCACACGGTATCTTTTATTTGTTTAGCCAGGTCTAATGCCCGGCTGTAAAAGATCAATGCTGAATCATAAACTTGCTGACGATGAAAACCTAATGCAACCGTATTCATGCAGCTTACCGTATATGATTTGAATTCGGTGGGGAAACTTTGCCAGGTAGTTATCGCCTTTTTGCCATAGCGGATAGATTCATCGTACTCTCTTACCCTGTAAAGCAGCTCTGCGAGGAACTGGTATTGCGCTGGCCCGACGGGATATGAAAGTTTTTCATAAAGATCGATACCGTTTTTGGTATACATAACAGAAAGCCCAACCTCTCCAAAAAGTATACTAACACTTCCATAAACATAGCTCACATATGCCACCAACATATCATCTTCTGATCGGTAAGCAATATCAATTGCAGAAGAATATAGCGTTATAAGTTGTTGTTTGACCCAGTCTATATTGACAGGCACTTTTCCAACCCGCTGAAACTCGTAGTAACATTTGTAAAAGATCATGCGGGCCTTTACACTATTGAGAAACACCTTGAAATGATCCCCTTTTGATCTTCCCTTTTCAGCCAATTCATCTATAAATTGAAAAGTTTGCAGGCTGTCAAATTTCTGCAATTTTGATATCAGGCCAGGCAAACTATCGTATACACTACGATCCTTTTTACTTAACTCAACAGCCCATTTTCCAGGATCTAAGTCTGCAGTTTGAGCAGGGAGAAATTGAATGGATAAAATAAAAGCAATTATAAAAAGGGCTTGCATCTTCACAGTCAGTGGGTAGTTTTAGACCTTGAAAATAAACTATTTCAACAATTTTCGAATTTGATGTTTAGGTTATTTATTACTCTTTTCGAAACCGGCCAACAGGCAAATACAACGTATATTTGCAGCTTCATTTTTTATGAGCAAAAAAGGAAAAGTGTTGGTGGCAATGAGCGGTGGTATCGATAGTACCGTGACCGCATTGATGCTTCATGACGAAGGTTATGAAGTAGTGGGCATTACTATGAAAACATGGGACTACGCAGCAAGTGGCGGAAGTAAAAAAGAAACTGGTTGCTGTAATCTTGATTCATTTAATGATGCCAGACAAGCTGCCGTTGAACATGGTTTTGCTCATTATATTCTTGATATCCGTGAAGAGTTCGGTGGTTTTGTAATTGAGAATTTTGTAGATGAATATTTAGCAGGCCGTACTCCTAATCCATGTGTACTTTGCAATACACATATTAAATGGAGAGCATTATTAAAAAGAGCTGATGCCTTGGATTGCGATTTTATAGCAACAGGTCATTATGCAAAGATCCGTCAACATGATAACGGAAGATTTGTTGTGAGTAAAGCTATTGATGATACAAAAGATCAGAGTTATGTATTGTGGGGATTGCAACAAGATCTTTTGAGCAGGACATTATTGCCACTTGCTCCCTATAAAAAAACTGAGATACGTCAAATGGCTTTTGATTATGGCTATCCTGAGCTCGCAAAGAAAAGTGAGAGCTACGAAATTTGTTTTGTTCCTGACAATGATTATCGTGGCTTCTTAAAAAGAAATGTTGAGGACTTGGAGGAAAGAGTTGATGGCGGAAATTTCATTGATAAGAATGGAATTGTTTTAGGTAAACATAAAGGCTACCCTTTTTATACAATTGGTCAGCGCAAAGGTTTGGATATTGCTTTAGGACGTCCTGTGTTTGTAACTAAGATCGACCCTAACACCAACACTGTTGTTTTAGGTGATGAAGAAGATCTTGAGCAAAATGAAATGTTAGTTGGCAAATTAAATTTGATCAAATACGATCTCATTACTCCCGGAATGGAAGCAACAACAAAGATCCGTTACAAGGATAAAGGTGCTTTGTCAAATATTTATCCTGAAAATGGATCAATGAAGGTCAGGTTTTATGAAAATGTAAAAGGAATTGCCCCTGGCCAAAGTGCCGTATTCTACGAAGGCGACGATGTTTTAGGCGGTGGAATAATTCAGTCGGGGATCTTAAATAAATAGTTCTGATTCAAAGACTCAGAACTCCTGATGCTGAACCCCTTAGCAAACAATAAACAACAAAGAAGCTCGTTATAGAAGCCGGTAATTGTAGTTCTTGGTTTTTGTTTTTAGTTTTGAACCGCCGTTGGTTTCACTATAAATCTAATGTACCCTTATTGATCAACAATTTTATGAGATCGAAGAGCCTGATACTATTTTTAGCTGCGTTTAGCTTTCTTTTTTCCATTACCTCCTGCGAAAAAGAAACTGAAGAATTTAAGACAGAAGCTATTGCTGATTATCTGCCTTTGGCAGTTGGCAAGTATATTACTTACCGGTTGGACTCAACCGTTTTTACAAATTTTGGAACTGTAGAAGAAACACATCAATACCAGGTAAAACATGTGGTAGATGCGCAAATAGCAGACAATCTTGGAAGACCGAGCTACCGCATGATCCGTTACCTGCGTGATTTATTAGGCACCCAGCCCTGGATTGAAAATGGAACTTATTTTATCACTCCTCTTACTAATGAAGCAGAAATCATTGAAGATAATCTTCGATTTATAAAACTTCATTTGCCATTTAAATTAAATAATGACTGGAAAGGAAATAAGTATTTGTCGGATGATCCTTATGCTTCGCTTTTTACTTTCTTCAATGATGATAACATGAATGAATGGGATTACAGTATCGACCAATTTGACAATACCGCAACCATTGGCAACAAACCGGTTTCTGATGTGTACACAGTTTTTCAAATAGATGAATCGATCAATGCTCCCGTTACAAACCTTACTCAACCCGGATACAGAACATTAGCTTCGGATAAATTTGCAAAAAACATCGGCCTCGTTGCCCGTGATTACATAATGTGGGAATATCAGCCACCTACTCCTGGTTCCCCTTCAAGTGCGGTCGGTTTCAAAACAGGTTTTGGAATTAAGATGTGGATGATCGATCATAATTAACCTTCCTTAATTAATTAGTATTTTTGGAAGGACAAAATGTCGTCCTGAATGAAAAAATTGATCATTGTACTTATTGGAAGCTGTTTACTTTTTACTGAAACACATGCACAATTAACCCGTTACGTTGTAAAGCTGAAAAATAAAGGAGGCAATCCTTTTTCACTTACCACTCCATCAGCATATTTATCACTGAGGGCTATCGACAGAAGAACAAGATATGGTATTGCGATTGACAGTACTGATCTGCCGGTAACTCCTTCTTACATCACACAGATCGATAATATAAATAATGTAACGATCCTTAATGTTTCAAAATGGCTAAATTCAATTTCAATTCAAACAACTGATGCAAACGCAATCACTGCGATCAATGCTTTACCCTTTGTACAAAGTGTAACAGCCTTGGCGGCAAGAGTAGCAGCAACAGGCGATATTGAAAACAAGAAGTATCGCCTGGAAAATGATTTTACGCCGATCAATAACACACAACGATCAACAAACATCACTGCAGATTTTTATAATTACGGTACCAGCTCCTTTAATGAGATCAATCTTCACAAAGCACAATTTTTGCATAATATAGGATTGCGTGGACAAGGTATGCAGATCGCTATGCTCGATAATGGTTACACAGGCTATACTTCATTACCATCTTTTGACAGCGTTAATGTAAATGCGCAGGTTTTAGGCACATGGGATTTTGTAAACAGCGAAGTAAATGTCAACAATGACGGAAATCATGGCTTGCAATGTATGTCGACCATTGGTGCAAATATACCCGGACAGTTTATAGGCAAAGCGCCAAAGGCAAACTTTTGGTTATTCAAAACAGAAGATGATGCAGGTGAATATCCCATAGAAGAATTCAATTGGGCTTGTGGTGCAGAAAGAGCAGATAGCTCAGGTGCAGATGTTATCTCCTCCTCTCTTGGTTATGGTAGTGATTTTAGTGGAGGAATTCCTGATTATCCATATAGCACATTCGATGGCAACACAACCATGGCCGCAATAACTGCTGACCTCGCTGCAAAAAAAGGAATACTTGTATTTAACTCAGCAGGTAATGATGGCACCTCTTCTTTTCATTTTATTATTACACCCGCCGATGGAGATAGTGTAGTAGCAGTCGGGGCAGTGAATACTTCGGGTACTGTTGCAGATTTTTCAAGCTATGGCCCATCTAGTGATGGACAAATAAAACCGGATGTCGCTTCAATAGGTGTGAATGCAATGGTCCAATTTCCATTTGGCATTGGTACAAATAGCGGGACTTCTTTTGCTTGTCCAAACATGGCTGGCTTAGGAACGATCTTATGGCAGGCCTTTCCTGAGGTTAATAATATGAGAATAGTAAGAGCCTTGCGTGAAGCGGGCAGTATTGCTTCAGCACCAAATGATCGTATTGGCTATGGCATTCCTGATCTGAAAGCTGCTTTTGGAAAATTGCTTACTGAATTTGCAACATCATCTTCTACGACTAATGAATGCAAGATATTTGTAAACTGGACAAGCAAAGATGTTGGGGCCATGAAATATGAAATTGAAAGAAAAGCGCCGGGTGAAACTAATTTTTCTAAAGTTGGTGAACTAACTCCAACAGCAGGTATTTCTTTAGCAACACATAGTTATCAATTCACTAATACATTAGCCAGTGGTGCCTCGGGGAATTTCTCCTATCGCATTAGACAAATCATTGATACGGCTATTGCTTCATTTAATGCTTTATACATTGATACTACAAATACAAATGTTGCATCTAACTGTGTTATTACTACTGTAGTTAATCCAGGCACTATTGGAAACTATGTAATTGTCAGACCCAATCCATCTATTGGCAGTACAGCTTCTTTAATAATTGAAACGACAGATGCTATCCAAAGCATGCCAGTTCTTGTTTATAACATGCATGGAAGATTGGTGCAACGTTTACAGGAATCAAAGGGTTCGGGTAAAAAGATCATTGACCTTTCAGTAAGCAAACTGGCAAAGGGAAAATATTTTATCAATGTTTACAATAAAAATATTTTGATAGGTACCGCGGAATTCATAAAATTATAAAGGCTTTTCGAATACAGCGACAAACATCGAATCAGCCTTTTTATCATAACCTTTTAAAACTTCCATTTGCTTTAATTGTAAATGGAAATTTTCTTTTATATACATTGCCACTTCTTCATTTTCCTTTTTAAATACTGAACAAGTGATGTAAACAAATGATCCGCCGGGTTGAAGTTGTGATATTGCGTTTGATACAATTCTTTTTTGAAGCGCTGAATAATCCTCTATTTTTCTTTCCTGGAAAAAATAAAGCTGTTCTGGTGTACGGCTCCATGTGCCGGAACCTGAACAAGGAACATCGGCAATGATAATTTTAGATTGCAGATTTCGGATTGCAGATTTATTAGCGAGATCAACAATAAAAGATTCATAATTTTTTATTCCTGCATTAGCAAATCTTTTCTTCAAATTGGCAAGAATACTTTCTCTTGTATCAGAAACAGTGAGCTTGATCTTTGGATCTATATCGAATGCCATGATCGATTTACCACCGCTGCCTGCGCAACAATCCCAAACAGAGATTTCAGTCCCTATAGCTATCGGGATAGGATTTAAGATCTCGGGTTTTATGAATTCCCCTGTCCTCTGAGAATTTTGATCTTGTATAATTACTTCTTTATCTAATTCAACTATCTCATCAATCTTTGATGCATTAGGCAAAGCAAGACAAGTTTCAGATATCATTTTAAAATCAATTCCAGCCTGACTAAGCTTTTGCATAACTATTTTTTCTTTGCCTTGACGCAAACGAAGAAAAAGATCTGGTTGTATTAAAAATGATCTGCAAAAATCTTCATGGTCGATCTCTTCGTTTAGTTCTTCTTTCCAGGGAAAAATCTCAGTAATTAAGAATGACGAATTAATAATTAATAATTTTTCAGCCAGAGGAAGGGTACTCTTATCATTCCAGTCAGGCTTAAGCGCAGCAAGAATTTCGTTTGACTTATCTGAACAAAGAAACAAACCAGATAATATCTTTTCTTCAGCACTTGTATTCATAACAGCTTTTCCCAACCTGAAAAAACAATAACACAGGTTTGAAATTTGTTTTCTGTCTTTAGAGCCAAATTTTTTATTTGCTGAAAAATATTTTTTTAAAAAAGATGAAAGTGGTTCATCTCCTTTATAAATACCCAATATCTCTTTCGTGGAGTTAATATAAGAATGATAACGGCTCACCGCTGATTTAATTTTCACTTATAAGCGGAGAAGATATAAACAAATTCTAAGTCTGGCATAAAAATTTGTGCATAAGAATTGAAACAAAATTATATCTGGATAATAAAACCTCTGCAAGGTTGTGTTGTAGAAAAATATCCTCACTTATTTCTTTACGTTTAAACCATAAAAATATGAAGACATTTAGCATACTACTTTTCGGTGTTATAATGGCGGGAAGTAGTTTATTTAAAACACCTGATGCAAGTGTAGCATCTAAAGACCTGACCGAAGCTTCTGTGTCATGTTCGACCATTGATACTGTAATAGTGCCAGTGGCTATTCAAACTTCTTTTAGTACTAAATATCCAAACGCTACAAGAGTAATGTGGTATCAATACGCTCCGGATAAAATCAAACCAACAGATCAAACAGTATGGTATTATTATCTTGATGACAAAGACTACTACGTAACTTATAACTGGCAGGATGCTGATTATATAGCATGGTATGACAATGGAAATTGGATCCGCTCTTCTCAGAACATCGACAACATAGATCTTCCGGCAGATGTAATGAGATCAATTAATACTCAATATCCCGGTTATAGAATTGTAGATGTAGATCTTGAACGGGATAATAAACAGGAGTTGTATGAAGTAAAATTGGAGAAGGGTGATACAAAATGGAATGTGCATTACACATCTACCGGCACCGTTTCAAGGAAAAAAGAAAGACACCTGACCAAATATGATCCACAGGCAGAAATGACCACAGATTTTCAAACACGTTTTCCTAATTCTACTGAAGTAGTTTGGTATCGTTACACACCAGATGACAGGGTTGAAGTTCTCCCAACTGACTGGGATTATGATATGGATGCCAATGACTATGAAGTAAGATTTAAAATGGATGGAGCAGATCGTGCTGCATGGTATAATAATGGTAAATGGGTTCGTTCAGAGTCTATGACAGTAAGTTCAAGTAACGCTAGTAACGTCACCCTCCCAGCAAACATTAATGACTTGCTGAAGACACAATACAGTGGTTATACAGTTAAAGATGTAGAAACAGAACAAAGCAGTACCCGTACTGTTTATGAAATAGAATTAGCAAAAGGAAATGAAAAATGTAAAGTATTCTATACTGCAGAAGGAGCCATCATTAAGAAAAAATGCAGAACTGTCTAAATACTTTGAGTCGCAAACAATGATTCAAACAAAAAGAATGAACCCAGTTGGGTTCATTCTTTCGTTATATCAAAATAGATCATTATAATTCCAGTAGTGTCTTCACCGGATCTTTTCCAAATAAAAGCTGATCAGGATTTTCGAGTAATTCTTTTACTTTAACTAAAAAGCTTACCGATTCGCGACCATCAATAATTCTGTGATCATAGCTTAATGCTACATACATCATTGGTTTGATAACAACTTGTCCATTCAATGCAATTGGTCGCTCCTCTATTTTATGCATTCCAAGAATTGCACTCTGTGGAATATTAATTATTGGCGTGCTTAATAAAGAACCAAACACTCCACCATTGGTAATTGTGAATGTTCCGCCAGTAAGATCTTCTGCTGTCAGTTTACTATCTCTTGCTTTGCCTGCTAATTCAATTACTTTCTTTTCAATATCCGACATACCTAAACTTTCTGCGTTACGGATCACAGGCACTGTTAATCCTCTTGGTGTAGAAACCGCTATTGAAACATCACAGTAATCATGATAGACAATATTGTCACCATCGATATATGCATTTACTGAACGCCATTCCTGTAATGCATAACAACATGCTTTTACAAAAAAGCTCATAAAGCCAAGACCAACGCCATGTATCTCTTTAAACTTATCCTTGTACTTATTTCTAATGTCCATTACCGGCTGCATGTTCACTTCATTAAATGTGGTCAGCATTGCAGTTGTATTCTTAGCTTCAACTAATCGGCGTGAGATCGTTTTCCGAAGATTACTCATCTTCTCCGGCTTTTCATTTCTTGAAAATGATTCGACACCGGGTTTGCGACCAGGATTGCTTAATGCAGCAAGAACATCTTCCTTCAATATTTTTCCTTCAGGACCGGATGGAGTTATTTTTTTAAGATCAACTTTTTTATCAGCGATCATTGCAGCAGCAACAGGAGAAGCTTTCACATCGCCAGCTTCATGTTTGTCTTCTGGTAAAATAATTGCTGGTTCTGCTTCTATTTTTTCTTCGTTCTTAGTTTCAGTCTTTGCCTTTTTCTTTTCCTCTGACTTTTCAGCCTTAACTTCTGATTTTTTTTCAGCAGGCGGCTTCCCGTTGGATGGTTTTGAAGCTTTGTCATCAATGCTTGCCAACTTATCTCCTATCTTGATGCTATCGCCTTCTTTGATATCTTCCAATTTAATAACGCCAGCCTTTTCAGCATTTACTTCAAAAGTAGCTTTCTCGCTTTCTAATTCAGCGATCACTTCATCTCTTTCTACATAATCACCATCATTTTTTGTCCACTTTAATAAAGTGACTTCGCTTATTGATTCGCCAACCGTTGGAACTTTTATATCAATCATAAAACTTGTTTCTAAATTTCTTATTAATTTGCCTATTAAATTGAAAACGCTGTTTCAACGATCTCCGCCTGCTCCTGCACATGTACTTTATTATACCCCGTCGCTGTTGATGCTGATGGCTGACGACTGATCACACCATAATTAATGCTATGCAAATTCATTTTCAAAAATGAAGCTGCTCCCATATTTAATGGCTCTTCCTGTACCCAAAACCATGTTGCTTTATTATACTTTGCATACAGATCGTCAAGTTGTTTTAATGGCAAAGGATATAATTGCTCAACACGAATGATCGCAATATCTTTTCTTTTGTCTTTTTGTTGTTTCTCTGCCAGGTCAAAGCAAACTTTACCACTACAGAATAAAACCTTATTCACTTGAGATACATCAGCAAATGTATCATCGATCACTTCTTTAAAACCTCCGTTTGTAAATTCACTCATCACAGAATATGAACCCGGATGACGAAGATTTGCTTTTGGCGCAAAATTGATCAGTGGTTTTCTGAATGACCAAAGCAACTGCCTGCGTAATGCATGGAAAAAATTAGCAGCCGTTGTAATATTTGTTACAACCATATTCAACTCAGCACACATTTGTAAAAATCTTTCCAGCCTTGCGCTGCTATGTTCCGGCCCTTGCCCTTCATATCCATGAGGAAGTAACATGGTAACTCCATTCATCCTGTTCCATTTTTGCTCACCGGCAGCTATAAACTGGTCGATCATTGTTTGTGCGCCATTACCGAAATCTCCAAACTGTGCTTCCCAGATCACCAATGCATTGGGATTAGCCATCGCATAACCATATTCAAATCCAAGAACACCATATTCACTCAGCAGTGAATTATATATTTTGAATTTTCCTTTGGCTCCGGGTACTGCACTCAAGCGATTATATGCTTTATCATTTTCTTCATTACGTAGTACGGCATGGCGATGACTGAATGTTCCTCTTTGTACATCTTGTCCACTCATCCTTACATCTTTTCCATCAAGTAATAAACTTCCGTAGGCAAGTAATTCTCCAGTGGCCCAGTCAACTTTATTTTCTGTTTGAAATAATTTCACTTTATCCTGCAACAACTTTTCCACCTTACGTAATGGCTTAAAATCTTCCGGCCATTTCATCAAAGCATCAAAAATTGTTTTGAAAGCCTCTTCACTTATTGCAGACGCAGGTGAACTATCAAAATCTTCAACCGTTGCCCTGTGTAATTTTTTCCATTCGAGTTCCGGCGGCTGATACTTATAAGGTAATGGATTTTGTTTCACCTCATCTAATCGCTCTTGCAGATCAGCCCAAAATTTCTTTTCCATTCCTTTTGCCAACTCCTGTGCATCCTCTTCTCCATTCTCCAACAAGTATTTTACATACACCTCTCTTGGATTAGGATGTTTATCGATCAATGCATATAAATGCGGTTGTGTAAATTTTGGATCATCACCCTCATTATGCCCATGACGGCGATAACAAACCATATCGATAAAAATATCCGAATGAAATTTTTGTCTGAATCTTGTTGCCATCTCCACACACTTCACCACTGCTTCAGGGTCATCGCCGTTTACATGCAATACAGGTGCTTGTATTGCTGCCGCTAATGATGTACAATAATCAGAGCTTCTTGCATCATCAAAGTCAGTAGTAAAACCGAGCTGGTTATTAATTACAAAATGAATAGTGCCCCCGGTATAAAATCCGTCCAGGTAGCTCATCTGTAAAACCTCGTACACAATTCCTTGTCCGGCCAATGCAGCATCACCATGAATTAAAATCGGAAGTATCTTATCATAATGACTTGCATACATAACATCCGCCTTTGCTCTTGAAAAACCAACAACGACAGGATCAACTGCTTCAAGATGTGAAGGGTTGGGCATTAATTTCAAATGCATTGTTCTTCCATCAGGAGTTTCCACTTCACTTCCATAACCCATATGATATTTCACATCACCACTTCCCATTGTTTGATCCAACTTAGCCGTTCCTTCAAACTCACTAAATATCTGCTCATAGGTTTTACCCATCACATTTGCCAGGATATTCAACCGACCACGATGTGCCATACCAATCACCACTTCATGTACATCTAATGTCGCAGCAGAATTAATGATAGCATCCAATGCCGGAATCGTTGTCTCCCCACCTTCTAATGAAAATCTTTTTTGACCAACATATTTTGTGTGCAGAAATTTTTCAAACATCACACCTTGATTCAACTTCTCTAAAATTCGCGACTGTTGATCCAATGAAAATTTTTCATGAATTTTTTTCTCCATTTCATTCGTCAGCCAATCTATCTCTTCCTGGTTGCTTATGTATTTGAATTCAATGCCCACATGATGAGCATAACATTTTTCAATATGAGCAATGATATTTTTTAAAGTAGTTGTACCAAGCCCAATTAAATTTCCAGCATTAAAAGTTTTATCAAGATCGGTATCTGTAAAACCAAAGAATTCAAGATCCAGGTTTGCACCACGATCTTTTCGTTTACGAATTGGATTTGTTTTAGCGATCAAATGACCTTTGTTGCGATAACCAAGGATCATTCGATACACTCCAAGTTCACGTTTCCAATCAATGCCGCTTTCTGGTGCGACCGGCGCAGTCTCCTTTATTGCTGCTCCATTTCCATTAGCGGTTGGCTTACCACTTGCGATCGCAAAATCAAATCCTTCAAAAAATTTTCTGAATTCCGGGTCTACACTCGCAGGATCTTTTACGAAATCCTGGTATAAATTTTCAACAAATGCCGGATGCTGACTGGTGATATATTGGAAATCTTTCATCGAGGTCTCATTTCACCGCTCCCAATTTTAAATAGGTTAAAGAGAGCTGGGCTGCAAATATCTGCCAAAAAACCGAATATGCTGTCATTTTGAGGGTTTTAGGGTATTATGGGCCCAGCTGCAAACCTCTGAGCATCACCTATTGCACAGTTCACCCAGAGCAAAGCGAAGGGCACTCTTGTACGGCTGGTAATTCTATTCATCTTTTTTAGAATTTGATAGACCATCTTTTGGTGATTAAGCCTCTCAACCCTACCTTTGCTGTCCTCAAAAAAAAGAGTAAATGGCAAATCATAAAGCAACAAAGAAAGATGCACGTCAGGCAGAAAAACGTCGTGTAAGAAATAAATACTATGGCAAAACAACACGCAATGCCATTCGTGATCTTCGTGAAATAAAAGACAAAAAAGACGCAAGCGATAAAATGCCAACTACTGTGGCAATGATAGATAAATTAGCTAAGAGAGGTATTATTCATAAGAACACTGCTGCACATTTAAAAAGCAAACTGGCTAAAAGAATTAATAAGCTGGCTAAATAATTATTTCAATATTTTTTTGAAAGGCATTCCCATCAGGATGCCTTTTTTATTTGTACCAGGTTAAGTTCATTTGAATTCATTGGAGAATCAATGTTCTCTTGTTTCTTACTATAATTGTTTCCCCAATCTTCCATCACTTTAAATAAAGGAATAAGTTCTTTACCAATATCAGTTAAGTAGTATTCAACTTTAGGCGGCACTGCAGGATAAACCTTCTTATATATAATACCATATTTTTCCAGCTCTTTTAATTGCTGATTAAGCACACGAGCACTGGCTTTTGCTTCTGCGAGATGCTTTTGCAATTCGATGGGTCGCTTTATTCCATTATTCAAACAAAGAATAATATCCCTTTTCCATTTCCCTTCGATCACATAAAAAGTAACATCAACCCCGCTTCTTTTCTTACCAGGAATTTTTTTCTCATACATAAGCAATCCTTAAGGGACAATTTTATCCGTTACCTGATAAAATTATCGATTAAAAAATATTGCAATCGGTTGCATAGCTTTAGAAACAACTAAATACCTATCTAAATATATCATTTTATTCATCTTAAAATACAACCGGTTGCAATTCTTTGACGCCAGAAAAGATCGACACCCGGCGGTAATTGAAAAAACAAATTAAAAAAGGAGGTAAATACCAGTAAACACCCGAAGCTAAAAACCCAAACACTTTAACCCCAAAAACAACGATTATGAGACTTGTCATTACTAAAATTTGTACGCCACTTTTCACTTTTCTATTTGTTTGCTTAGTCACTCAACTAAAAGCACAAACCCCACCACTTGTTTATAATGTTGAAAATACTGGAGCGGCCTTTGCTCCCCCACCCTTACCCACAATGAGTCAGTCCCCTGTAATTGATCCTTTGACAGACCCTTTCATGTGGTCTGATGGCAGTGGACGTTCTTTAAATTTCAATGATTGGAAACGAAGACGTAACGAAATAAAAAAAGAGATTGAACATTATGAGATAGGTCTTAAACCCGATAGACCACAAGACATTACTGCTACTTACACTCCTACATCAGCAACTGCTGGTACACTTCGAGTGGTTGTTACCGTAAATGGACAATCGCTTACGTTAACTTCAGCTGTTTCCCTACCTGCGGTAGCAGGACCGTGGCCTGTTATTATCGGTATGAATAGTGCATCAGGTAGTGTTCCGGCTTCTGTTTTTACCAGTCGCAACATTGCTAGAATAACATTCAGCCATAATAACGTAACGACTTATGGAAACCCTCAAAATACAAATCCGTTTTACAGACTTTATCCTGATCAGAATATTACTAACGCAGGACAGTACAGTGCCTGGGCATGGGGAGTAAGTCGTTTAATAGATGGATTAGAATTAGTTCAAGCTTCCCTACCAATGGATCTAAGTCATATTGGAGTAACTGGATGTTCATACGCTGGAAAAATGGCGTTGTTCGCAGGCGCACTTGATGAACGTATTGCACTTACGATTGCGCAGGAATCAGGCGGCGGTGGTGCACCAGCCTGGAGAGTATCAGAATTTGGAGGTGATGTGGAAAAACTTGGCGCAACGGATCATAACTGGTTTAAGGAAGACATGTTTCAATATGCCGGATTGAATGTTCCAAAATTACCCTACGACCATCATGAATTGATAGCGATGATAGCACCGAGAGCAGTACTTGTCACTGGCAATACAGATTTCTTTTGGCTATCAAATCCTTCCTGTTATGTGTCGTCAAGAGCAGCCCATGAAGTTTGGAAACAGTTTGGAATAGCTGACAGGTTTGGTTTTTATATTGATGGAGGACATGGTCACTGCGCAGTACCTGCAACCCAGCTTCCGGCCATGGAAGCATTTGTTGAGAAATTTCTTAAGGGTAATACCAATGCCAATACAAATGTCATGGTGCATCCATATCCTAATGTAGATTATCAACGTTGGTACCAATGGTGGGGCACTAATAACCCTGTTTTCCCTGATGAAGCAAGTACAGTTAAAATATGGTTGGAAACAGAATGTGGAACTGTCGGTTCCAACTGGGATGTATTGCAAGATCCGTTAGCTTCCAAGGGAGCTTATATAAGAATTAAGTCCGGCATTGCTAACAGCACTGGAGCTGCACCGGCAAATACTCCAGCAAACCAGGTAGTCATTCCATTTAATATAGATGTTCCTGGTACTTATAATTTTCTTGGAAGAGCCATTGGTCCCAGCGCAACTGAAGATAGTTATTGGGTAAAGGTCGATAATGGAGCTTTCGTAAGTGCAAATGGACTTACATCAACTTCCTGGCAATGGGGAAGGTTAGCAATTGCTGATCTCACAGCCGGACCTCATACTTTCACGATCACTTATAGAGAGGTTGGAGCAAAACTTGATAAAATACTTCTTACTACATCAAATGCTTCGGTGATCACACCGGAACTTCTTGGACCAAATTGCGGTGTCGCCCCGCAAATAAGTACAGCAAATTTTGCATTAGATGGGGGAATATGTAACCAACTGGGTACCGTAATTGCTACCGATGCAGATGATATTCTTTATCCTGGTTCAACCGTTTTTCAAAAATGGAAAATAGTGAGTGGTACAGGAGTAGGAATATTTGCTCTTGATGCTGTTTCAGGAAAACTCTCTATTGCTAATCCTTCTGCAATTGATTTTTCCAAAAATAGCTATACCATTAATGTAACTGTAAGCGATGGCTATTTTACAAGTCTTGAGCGGGAGATTACCATACCTATTACAAAGAAGATCAAAGTTTGTCATAAGGGGAAGAATGTAATATCAATTGGTAAAATGGATGTCCCGGATCACCTCGCCCATGGAGATTGCATTGGGACTTGTGAATCAGAAACAGTTACTGGCAGATCAGTTCCAATCGGTGAAGCTTCGGAGACAGCTTCCGTATTCGTTTATCCTAATCCTGCAAGAGGTGTAGTGAATGTTGCTCTAGGTTTGAATTATCAGCGCATAACAAGCATAAGGATGTATGACATCTCAGGAAAAATGGTAAAACAAATTTCTGTAAATGGAAAATCAAATGTGCCAATTACAATTGATAAACTTCTTCCAGGAATTTATTTATTGAAACTACAGGGAGATAAAGTGATTACTGAGAAAATCTTGATTCAATAGTAGCAAGCAGAAAATCTTCAGTTAAAGTGGGCATCTAAAATGTGCCCACTTGCTGGAGAAAAAAATTTAAACAACGAAACTATTTTTATAGATAACTCTGTTAAAAGGGATATAAGTCGAGTTTTCTTAAAAGGGATCTTAGCAGAAGATCCCTTTTTTTATTTCTTATATTGCAAAAAAAATTGATGATTCAATCCATTGTCATGAAAAAGATCTTTATCGTATTTCTTTCTACACTTCTTTTAAATTTTCTCTTTGCCCAAAATATTACAACAGTATTTGAAAAAAGTAATGGTGCAAAAACACCGACCTATCATGAGACGATCGATTGGTGGCAAAAGCTCGATGCTCAATCCGGTAAAATAAAAATGCTGACAATGGGAATGAGCGATGCAGGATATCCTTTGCATTTGGTTATAGTAGCAAATAACGGCGATCACAATTTTGAAAATATCAGGAAGAATAATAAAAGAGTTATTCTCGTCAATAATGGCATCCATCCAGGCGAACCAGATGGAATTGATGCCAGTATGTTACTTGCAAGAGATATTGTGATTAATAAAGTGAAGTTACCAGACAATGTTGTTCTTGCTATCATCCCAGTTTATAATATTGGGGGCTGTTTAAATCGCAGTGCTGATTATCGTGTTGATCAGGACGGACCGGAAGAATTTGGATTTCGTGGCAACAGTCAGAATCTTGATCTCAACAGGGATTTTATTAAATCTGATTCTAAAGAAGCAAGAGCATTTGCAGAAATATTTCATTTAACTGATCCGGATGTCTTTCTCGATAATCACGTAAGTGACGGAGCCGATTATCAGCACGTGATGACGCTTATCTGTACGCAGCATAGTAAACTTGGCGGAGTGCTTGGAGAATATTTGAATAAGACATTTGAACCTGGTTTATATGCAGGCATGAAAGAAAAAGGATATGATCTTATTCCTTATGTAAATGCATTTGGCGACACCCCTGATAGTGGCTGGCCTGAATTTTTTGAAAGCCCAAGATACAGTAGCGGCTATGCTGCATTATGGCATACATTCTCTTTTATTTCAGAAACACATATGCTGAAACCTTATGATCAGCGAGTAAAGTCAACCTATGAATTAATGAAAAGCTTTATTGATTTTACTTCAAAAAACAGTTCAACAATAAAACAATTAAGAGATCAAACAAAACAAACAGTAAAAACACAAGCAGAGTTTCCAATTGCATGGACATTGGATCGTTCACGATCTTCAAAAAGAATTTATAAAGGTTATACTGCCGGTCGCAAACCAAGTGATGTTTCGGGTCAGCCAAGATTATTTTATGACAGAACCAAACCCTACGAAAAGGAAATTCCTTTCTATAATTTTTATAATCCAACAACTTTCATTAAAAAGCCCAAGGCATACATTATCCCGCAAGGTTGGTGGACAGTAATTGATCTGCTCAAAGCAAATAAGGTACAGATGACACAGCTGAAAAAAGATTCAACAATCGAAGTGGAAGTTTACCGGATCGATGATTATAAAACAGCAGCACGACAAAATGAGATGCATCACATTAACAGCGATGTAAAAACAAGCGTTACCATTAAACAAATAAAATTTAAAAAAGGTGATTACTATATTTCCATGGACCAATCTGCCAATCGTTTTTTAATTGAAACATTGGAGCCGACTGCAGCTGATTCTTATTTTGCCTGGAATTTTTTTGATGGTATACTCGGACAAAAAGAAGGGTATTCTGGTTATGCATTTGAAGATATTGCTGCTGATTATCTAAAATCAAATCCAGATCTTAAAAATAAATTAGAGCAAAGAAAGACTGCAGATACTGCTTTCGCAAAAAATGGAAGAGCGCAATTGAATTTCGTTTATGAAAATTCTCCCTGGATTGAGCCTGGTTATTTAAGATATCCTGTATATAGAGTGAAATAGGTTTTCATGCTATTTTGAATGGAGCCTTCTTAATGAAGGCCACCATATCATATATATTTCTATAATTAAAAAAGGAATTACCCAACAAAGCCATTCTGCAGTTGTTCTCATTTCAAGCCTGGTATCAAGGAATGGAAAGAGGTTTTGATATCCAAGCAGTGAAAAGACACGGATGAATACAAATGCCAACGCAGCAGTGTAACTGCGAACCATGAATTGCCGATGTGCCTTTATGTTTTTGTTTTTTATAGCCCACCACGCTGCCAACGTACAACCAAACCAAATAACCGAAAGAATACCTAGCGAAATCCGACACGGTTTACAATCATACATTAAATTAATTCGAAATGCACAGATAGCTGCGATCAATGAACCGATGATGAATATTTTACCAGCCGTACGATGATACTTCATGTACTTAGTCCTGATCTTATTCCAGAACTGGAAAGGCCCAAGTAAAAGCGATGCACTGGCCCCAGCAACATGTCCGATGAACCATATCTTACTTTCAAAAAAACCTTTTTTGAAATTTTCAGGAATATAGCCGTAAGCGTAATCAAGAAAAGTTGTTACATAGAAATAAAGTGAAAAGCCGATGATTATGAGCCAAAAGAAAACCCAGAAAGTCCTTTTTGCAGTGATGGTTATCATGTTTTAAACTTTACTCAAAAAATTATTTATACTTCATAAATCATTTGATCCAATCAATACTTGGTAGCCAACCAATGGCTTTACGTTATCCTTTGATCAGCGTTTTTAAAAACGATTGCACCAACTCTGATCTTCCAAGTGGTTCCAATAAAAGATTGAACACATTCACTGCTATTGCAAGCCAGGTGGCAGGATGTTTTAGCTTTTCATATTTCCATGCAAAAAAAAGCAACATAGCAACTATCAACCCTTCTGTAAAATAAAGTGAAGGCATGATCTGCACATTGGGCCAATTCTTCGCCTGCATTCCAACATGTACAATTTGAATTCCTCGTCCAAGTGCGGGCATCATAATAATAAATACTGTTGAGATAAGCCACCATGAATGATTTTCCAATTGTTTACGATGAATAATACTTTTAATAACAGCAAATCCGAAAGCCAACATCATTGGAATTTCCACGGCCGCAACACCTATAAAGAACCATGGTTCAAACGGCCCGAATTGTTCCCTCATTGTCGCTGACCTTTCTGCAGAAACGATATCACGATGCATCATGCTCAATGCTGTTAAACAAACAGCACCTGCTATAAACATGCCGATGATACCATTGGTGCGATGTCTCGCCAGTTGTCCATGAGTAGCATAATAAGGCTGAATGATAAGATATAAATACCAGATCGTTCCCGTTATGTAATGTACATGCACAGACCAGGCGTTTTCTGAAAAATCGCCCCAGTAATCACGAAAAATTCCAGCTTGCATGACCAACATTGGAATGATCATCCATAAATGAAGATTTTTATATTTAGTCATATCATTTAATAATTGACGGATAAACAAAATCAATATAAATAGCTGATGGGCTTTTCCTTATTTGCCAGTTATTATAATTACCCGCAGTTACAACTGCAACAATATTCTGTTTTTTGTCTATAAAAATATTTTGTCCGCCATTGCCGGCAGCCCTAACAATGGTTACAGGATCATTTCCGTTTTTATAAGTAGGGATCCAGATATGATATCCAAAACCAGCAATTATATTTGGTGGAGCTTCGGGATCAGTGAACTGTCTTTGTAATGCTTCGGATAGTAGTTGTTGTGAAATGATCTGCTTATTATTCCATTTACCATTGTTCAACAACAGGATACCGAATTTGACAAAGTCTCTTGATGGTAACCGCAAACCCGAGGCAGCAATAGGAATGCCATCTCTTCTTTTTGCCCAAGTAAAATTATTTATGCCCAATGGAAGAAATATATTTTTTGCTGCAAACTGATCAATAGGCATGCCGGTTGCCCTTTCTACAACAGCCGCCAAAACTTGTGTACTCCCCCCACTGTAATTAAAAATAGATCCAGGTTTAATTACTATTGGTTGGCTTAGCACATATAATACCGGGTCGTTTGATCGATCCATTGCGGTTTCACTATTTTTTGGATCAGTGTAAGGAAGATCTTCGCTCCATTCTATTCCACTGCTCATAGTCAGCAGGTGTTTAATTGTGATATCTTTCTTCATCCCCGTATCTAGGTTTGAATGCTCCGGAAAAAAATCAAACTCTCTTTGATTCAGACTTTTAATCTTACCCTGGTCAATTGCTATCATAACAGCAGCGCCAACAAAACTTTTGGAAACACTTCGCAGATCATGAAGACTATCGCGATGATGATCCACAAAACCCACGCTACCTTTCCCCCTGTACTGATCAATACCAGGGAAATAATTTTCAAATGCCAGCTTGCCATTTCGATAGATCAACACACTATGAGTATTGGGATAAGTTCCATTCACAATTGAATCAACCATTGTTTGAATGATCTTTTCATTCAAACCGACCTCTTTCAATGTTGCTGTTTGTAACCCATCATTTAATTGATCGGGCTTTTTATACGGAACCTCAGACTGTTTGAGGTATTTTGCCTGGTATTGATCTATATGATAACGAATAGCATTGATGACGGTATCGGGCTGGAACTTTGCAATATGATGACCGCTGTTTGTAATAATTTTATAGTTGAGGTTGGGGCGTTTCTTTGCCCACTTTATTAATTCTTCTACCCAAATGCGATTCAGAGGATTTGTTGTATCACGATCCTGTCCGCCTTCCGCTTTACCTGCAGCAATCAATAAAGTTGTTGGAGTTGAATGTAATTTATCTGATCGCCTTGCCTGATTCATACTTAAATCGTACAATCGCATTTCTTCTCTTTCGCCTGGCTTGTTTTTGCTCGCTAATATTTCCTGAATGTATTTTTCATCCTCTTTCATTATTTCAGGAAATTCTCTTTCAAACCGGCCATAAAATTCTTCCGGTGCAGGATCAACTAATACCATTCCAATTACATGTTTGGGGTACAGACCTGCAAATACTCTTACCAATGATCCACCGTAAGACCAACCAGCTAAAATATATGGTGGTTGAATGTTTGCCTTTATCAATGCTTCTCTTAATTCAGTTGCAATTCTTATTGCATCTCTCGGCGAAGTACAAGTATCAGAATTTAAATAACCAGGCCGATCATAGGAAACGACTTTTGTAAAGCCTGCAATTTTAGGTTGAACTAATTGCCATGCTTTATGATTGGAACCGCCTCCGGCTTCCAATATAACCGAAGGTTTTCCATTACCAGATACATAAAGAGTCATTTGATGATTATGAACTTTTACTTTTAGTGTATCTGTTTGTTGTGCAATACATGCAACTGAAAAAAAGAAAACAGGTAGTATTGTTAAGCTGTGCTTTTTCATATAATAAATTATTATTATAATGAATTATGTTGCTTTCTTAAAGGCAGTCTTTTCCAATACGTCAATTGTCGCCATATCCATTCCATTGGTCCGTAATTAAAATATTTAAACCAAAGGTTACTATAAATAATTTGTAAAGCATAAACAGCTAAGCCGATCGGGATAAAAATGGCCGGTCCTATATTGCCACCAAAACCAAAACCGACGCCGTAATAAATGGTAATGCCAAGAATTGTCTGCATTAAATAATTTGTCAATGCCATTCTGCCAAGAGGAGCCAACCATTTTAATTTGCTATTCCC